>ENA-OWOO01000266-OWOO01000266.1-gut-metagenome-genome-assembly--contig:-NODE-266-length-12001-cov-4.973834_pt1 | contig 12001 bp, 10 predicted proteins | sample MGYA00248259_ERZ651802 | MGnify/ENA primary metagenome ERZ651802 (study PRJEB26908, sample SAMEA4031702) | gut metagenome | biome: gut; feature: normal infant; material: stool | place: China | collected 2015... | reverse complement strand
TATATGCACACCACCACGGTCCGAAAAAGATTCCAACTTTTCCGGCAAGAAGAGGTTCCTTGCTGTCGCTTCTGACGAGCATCTCAGGATCGATATCTCCATCAGCATAAAGTTTTGAGATATTTTCCAGTGCAGTCTTTGTCTCCGGCTGAATTGAACCATACTCTACTTTTCCGTCCTCGCCTTCCAGCCAGTACTGCGGATAAGACTGATAGCAGCTGAACAGCGGGTCAAGTCCGAACTGGTTGCCGCCGACTGCATTCATATGATCCGCATTTCCTGGTCCAAGAATACCAATCGTGTCGTCCTCTCCGTTTCCATCCGGATCCTCTGTAACAAATGCGTTTGCCACTTGTGCCAGCTCGTCCCATGTACGGGGTGCTTCCAGTCCAAGAGCATCCAGCCAGTCCTGACGGATCCACATCTCGTTCACGCCGCCTGCAGTCAGGTTCGGTGCAGGGATTGCCATAATCTCACCGTCATCGTTTGTGATACAGTCCATCAGCTCATCACCGCCGGATTCTACATAACTCTTCAGGGCGTCAGATGCATAATCATCAAAATAGTCATCCAACGGCTGTATCATATCGTATTTTAGAAGAGCTCTGTACTGAGCTGCATTTACATTCATGATTTCCGGAACTGTATTACTTCCGATGCAGAGACTCATTTTTTCATCATAGTCTGACATAGATGCAACCCAGTCGTATACTACCTCAATGTTCAGGTCATCTTTCAACAGTCTTGTATAGGAGTTGTCTTCAAACGACATTCCTTCCGGGATCTTCGCATTCGGATTCATTTTCCCGCCCAGATGTACTGTAACTGTCTCCGGATATTTTGCCAGAGGCAGATCTTCCTTTGCTGTTCCTTCTGCTTCCTTGACCGCTTCTTTCTGCCCTTCGTCAGACGAACCGCCGCAGCCTGAGATCAAAGACGCCGTCATAGCTGCAGTGCACGCTATAGCGATTACTCTTTTTAATTTCATAATCCATTTTCTCCTTTTCTTTTTTTACTGTTCTCTATTTTCACCGAACACTTTCCCGTATCGCTACTATCCTTTTACCGATCCCAGAGTAATGCCGGATACAAAATATTTCTGCAAGAATGGATATATGATCAGTACCGGGATCATGGCGATAAATATCTTCGCCGCGTCCAGCGACAGATTGTTCAATTTCATCGCCTGTGCGATCTGATCGACATTCATATTTGAATAATCAAGTGTTACTACCATCTGCTGTATGTATGTCTGGAGCGGATAGCTGCTCTGTCTCGTACTCAGCACCATTCCCTGGAAGAACTCATTCCAGTACTGAACGATCGTGAAGAGGGAGATCGTCGCAACCATCGGCTTTGCCAGAGGAATGTAGATGGAAAACAGATTCCTCCATGGTCCGCCGCCGTCTACAAAGCACGCTTCCTCCAGTTCAACAGGCAGATTCTTGAAAAAGTTTACTGCCAGGATAACATTGAAAACCTGAAGACCCATACCAAGAACAAGTCCCCATATGCTGTCCATGAGACCGTAATTTTTCATTGTGACATACCACGGAACAGTACCTCCGTTGAACAGCATGCAGAATACAAAGATCCACATGAAGATGTCTCTCTTCGGAAACTGTTTTTTTGTTCTTGACAGCGGATATGCTGCCAGAAGTATGCACACCATACTGACCCCGGTTCCTAACACAACTCGCTTGACAGATACGAGAAAGGAACCAAAGAAATCACTCTCCCCCAGGATCTTCTGATATGACAGGAGATTGAATCCCACCGGCCAGAGAGCAACCTGTCCTGCATTGACAGCCTCCCTGCTGCTCAGAGAGACGCAGAGGACATACCATACAGGCAGGATGCAGATCAGCGTGATCAGAACAAGGATCACGACATTTATCACATCGAATATTTTCGATCCTATACCTTTATTTTCTATCATTTACTGCACCTCCTCAGAATAGTTTGTAACCGGTAAACTTATCTGCCAGCTTATATCCTATAACGATCAAGATAACGCTGATCACCGACTTAAACAAGCCGACTGCCGTCGCCAGCGAGTACTGCAGATTCTCAAGACCTGCACGGTATACCCAGGTGTCGATGATATCACCTGTAGAATAAACAAGCGGATTATACAGATTGTAGATCTGATCAAAACCTGCGTTGAGCACGTTTCCAAGTGACAGGATCGCCAGGAGTGCGACCGTTGTCCTTATTCCCGGAAGCGTCACATGCCAGATACGTTTGAACCTTCCTGCTCCGTCTACCGCCGCAGCCTCATAAAGACTCTGATCTACCCCGAGTATTGCTGCCAGGTAAACTACCGTATTGTACCCGAATCCTTTCCAGATATCTGTGCCGATTACCAGAGACTGGAACAGTGACGGCTCCCCGAAGAAATTGATCGGATTTCCTCCGAACGCCTCGATCAGCTGATTAATTGGTCCTGTATATCCGAAGATGTTCAGAACAATCTTTGCCAGGATAACCCAGGACAGGAAATAAGGCAGATACACGATAGTCTGGATCGGCCGTTTGATCCGCTTAATGCAGAGTTCATTAAGCAGAAGTGCGAAGAGCAGCGGAATGATAATATTTCCGATAATCTTTCCGACCGCGATCACAACGGTATTGCACAGCACCTGTTTGACGTCGTTCATCTGAAACATATACACAAAATTTTCAAGCCCGACAAACTCAGAATGCAGGATTCCCTTGCCCGGATTATAGTCCTGGAATGCCATGACGATACCGAACATCGGAACGATACTGAAGAAAAACAGCCATAAGAGCGCCGGGATCAGCATAATGTAGTAATGCTTCACAAATCGTTTGATATACACACTAAGACCTCCCTTCCTTTTTGTAAACAGTTTATCTTCTACACCCATATCCTGCCAGATGATATTGTTTCTGATTTACCAAATGTTTTTTTATCACAAAAAAAATGTCCGATGAAAATCAGACATTTTTTCTCTCTTTTCGATATTCGGAAGGGTTACACCCATGCTCCCTTGCAAATACTCTTGCAAAATAGTGGAAATTGTCATATCCAAGTTCGGTGGCGATCTGGGTAATGCTCTTCCCGCCCTCCTCTATCCGCTCAGCCGCGGCTTTCATTTTCCTGTGTATCACATACTGATGGAATGTTTCTCCTGTCATTTCTTTAAATCTTGTGCTGAAATAACTCCTGCTCATCCCGATCTGTTCAGCCGCGTCTTCAGAGCGCAGCTCCTCCCCGATGTGCTCATCCACATACAGGATGACAGCAGCAAACGCACAGATATCATTTTTCTGCGGCGTACTGCGGCATACTTCATAGATGTTTTCCCGCCAGCGGCGAACCCAGTCCAGCATCTCCTCAACCGTATCCAGCGACGGGAACTCTCCTTCCCCGCCTGACAGGATCTGAATATCGTGAAAGCTCTTTACAAAAATCCTCTCAGCACTCCTCAGACTGATTTCCTTAGTCTCCCGGCAGAGATCTTCAAATTCTTTCTCATTGAAGATCCATCCGGTGTACATCCATCTTCTGCTCAGTTCCCTGAGTTTTTCCCGGTCTTCCCCGTCTGCCTGCCCGTCTCTGCTTGTCTGCCTGTACTTTGCGCTGACCCGCTCCAGTATCTGTTCACACTCTTCCGGGGAAAAACTGATCTTCGAGATATAGTCCAACGCCCCCATACGAATCGCAGTCTGTGCATAACTGAAATTTTCATACACAGAAAAAATTACAAACTTAATATCCGGGAATTCTTCTTTACACATCTGCATCAGTTCCAGTCCATCGATCTCCGGCATATCAATATCCGTAAACACGATGTCCACCGGATGAGTACGGAGAAATTCCAGAGCCTTTCTTCCGTTCTGTACATCTCCCGCCACCTTGAATCCATACTTTTCCCAGTCCATAATAGCGACCAGGCCTTTTCTGGCAAGTTTATCATCATCAACGATCAATACGTTCATCTGCTTGTCCCACCTTATCTTCTTCCAATGTAACCTCTGTGTCCTTCCCCTTTTGTTCTGTCAGATCCCGGATCGGGAGGAGGATTGTAATCCTTGTCCCGATTCCTTTTCTGCTGTTTACAAACAGACTTGTCTGTCCATCATAAAATGATTCCAGCATAGCCTTGACGTAGCGAAGCCCGATGCCTCTGTTCTCATTCTTCCGGTATTCCCAGTCATAATCAAATGGCTGGTTGATCTCATCGATTTCCTCCTGAGTCAGTCCCTTTCCACTGTCAGAGATAGTCACGACAGCAAGATGTCTCGCCACATCTTCAAACACCTGGATACTGATCTTCTCATCGTCCCCAAGTCCATAACGGATCGCGTTTTCTACAAGCGGCTGAAAAAGCATGCGGACCGTCGGCTGGTCGAGATAGTCACCATCTTCGATATGCATCTCGATAACAAAGTCATACCTCATCTGCTGAAGGGCAATATATTCCTTTACGATCTCCAACTCCATCCGCAGCGTCGTCTGACTGCCTTCTTTGCCCAGATTATACGAAAGAAGCTTCTTTAATCTCTGCACAAACTCGCTGATATCTCTCTGGCAGCTCATCTGTGCCATCCACTGGACCGAGTTCAACGTATTGAGAAGGAAATGTGGATTGATCTGATAGATAAGTTTCTCATACTCCGTCTTCTGTATACTCTTTTCCTTTTCTACCATATTGCTGATGAGATTCTCGATCTGACACTTCATCTGTTCTACTTCCCTCATCAGGCTGTCAAACTCCGCGATATCCGACTCTTCATGCACCGCCTGAAGAGCGCCGTTTCCAATCTGTACCATTTGCCTTCGAAATTGATTCAACGGCCGGCAGATTATCCGATAAAGATAAAAAACAAACAGGGCGAAGATCAGAAACGATGCAACTATGATGAGCGTCATCCTCATTCTCCAATGGTTGATCTCATTCTGATACATGTTGTCCGGCAGCGCCACTGCATTAATGTATCCCATCTGGCTCCGGTATGCCATGATCTTATATCCCTCTCTTGTCTCAACCTGGTAATCTCCCTTTGAGAGTGTTGTGGAGAAGAGTTTCTGTCCCTGTATAATGACAGGATTTGTACTGTACCGCGTGATTCTTCTCTCATCCGTCTGGATATAAGTGTAGGGCCGTCCTGCCTTATTTATTTCTTCAGGAGTTTTCATGTCCGCCTCGATCTCCGCATAAACATCCAGCCTTTTCCCGTTTCCGAAGACCACCTCTCTCATGACGGAAAAGACCGGTTCTTCGCCACTCCCAAGAATAGACGAATGGGCCGCCTGTATGACATTTCCCGCGCACTCCACAACCTCGGGCAGTGAAGCATGGCTTCCGTCCAGCGCCCTGACATTCATGCCGCTGATAAGTTCCTTCTTCTCCTCCCGGTCATAATACATGACACCTACCAGTTTTGTGTTGACATAACCAAGTCCTGCCATCTCTTCCCTAAGTGTCCGCTGTTCAATAAACCTGTCAAAATTATCCGTTGCACCGAGATAACTGTCCGTCACATTTCCGACCAGCCCTCCCGGACCCATGTAGTTCATAATACTGAGCATATCATAATAGGCGCCGTCAGTATTCCGCGTGATCTGATCCAGATACATCTTCATATTATCCTCTATACTGTCATTCTGTATCATTCTCAGCGCCATATAAGAGACGATTCCTGCAGCCAGAAGGCTAGTCATCGCACACAGCATCAGTATGCCAAGCATCTTCGCTCTCAATGTATTCTTTTTTATACGACCCGTACCCATATGCCTATTCCCCTCCCCTTATGCATCACAAGTCAGAACCTGCTTGCTCACGCTGTTCAACAGTAAGTACGCTACTCATAATTTGGGACTCCTTTCATTTTTATTCCATTTCATAATAAAGTTCCACTGCTCTTGCCATTCTTTCTCATTCACAATCGCATCAAACACAGGCTCAAGAAAAGTCTGGATTTCCGTAATGATGAATGAAAACTCAAGCGTATTATCTTTTATGGTTTTCAAAAAGAATTTCCAACGCTTCTGCATATCTTCATCATCGCCAAGTGCAACAACTCGCTTAAAACTATCTCTATCATAGGGAGTACCACGCCGCTGTAAGGTTTCAAATATAGCTGCCTGCAATTTTGCACCCTCAAAATTGAATGTCCTTGAAAGATAATAGATGTCATAAAAATCTTTCATTCTGCCTGTCAGCTCAAAACGTTGCAGTATAGCATCAAACTTCTCAGCAATGGTGCTTTCAAGGGAATAAGTTTTGATTACAGGTGCTTCAAAATCTGGAAGCTGAGTGTTGATTGTGCGTTCTTCGGCACGGGGGACTATAATATCGCCCACGCCTATATCAACATTAAACGGCACACGCACATTTTTTATTTGAGCAATAATTTGTGTACTGATACCGTGATATTTTCTTTGCGGAGAAATCTCTTCAAAGCCTTTTGCTCGCATTTCTATATAATCGTTACCAGTCGGCGTGTCGATGATTTTACAAATCAACTCTTTTACATCATCTATTGTATTAGAGTATCCACGGAGCAAGAAATCGACATCAATTGTTGCTCTACTTTCAAAATTAGTTAAAGTATAAATGAACAATCCACCTTTGAGTATAAGCGTATCCTCACACCCAGATTTTGATAACTTTCTCAAAAATTCTTCCTGCACAAAAAGCTGCAAACATTGCTGGTAACTGATACCAGAAGCTTTTGCTTTATTTCTCAGCTTTGCCAGAACGGAAGCTGCTATATCTGCCATTACAACCACACTCCAATCAATTCTTTTACACGCGTTTGAACACGCAAAACTTTCGCATATTCTATAAGATTCGGTATATTCTTTTTCGGGTCCTTAACATAGCCTTGTACTGCTTTATTAAAAACCTCCTTATCTATCTTGTTCATATTTCGCAGCACATCGCAAATAGTACGGTCACGGTCATAAATGCGGACTTTGTGGAAATCAATTTCACCTTCGGTTTCGCCCAGCGTAACCAACTCTGACTCAACACGATATGCCTTTATAAACGGATAATCGATTTTTGTTCGCCGCTTAGAGACATTTTTATCTATTGCAAAGTTCCATTCAGCAGGATTTCTGTCACTGTATCTATAATAGAATAGGGCAGTCTCCATACAGAACACTGCATCGGGAAACAATCGATTGATAATGACAACTTCACTTTCTCCATAATCTTGAGTCCAGTGATAGTAACCTCGCCTGACTCTTTCAATCAATCCTTCATCTAAAAGTTGTTTTATATCTGCATAGTATAACTTTGAAGCTGTAAGTTCAGCAGTAGTCATAACATAATTATGACTGCTAAACAACATTCTCAGTGTCTCAATATCTTTATTCTGAAGCATATCTTCACCTCTATTCAATCGCCCCTAATCAAGCCAACGATTGGGCACTTTACTATATTATATTTGATTTTTCTCTTTAAGTCAATAATAGCAAAGTGAACGCTTTTAATTCTATCAATTAGGCAGTTTAGTATAAAATCTGTCCTCCGCTTTTATAACCAAATAAAATATTGGTCAACGAAAAGACAACTATGTAAAAAAATAAGCGTACCACTATTTCTAATGATACGCCTATCCTCATTAAATCACTTCAAAATGCTTCAATGCATCCTTTATCGCTTCCACTTTCTCTGCTGTCGGATGCTTCCTCGGCTGTTTCAATTCCTCTACCGCATTAGGAGCATCGTACATTGGCAAGCCTAAATCTCTCTTTACCTCTGCGATATATGCGGTATGTACCTTGAAGCCGTATTTAGCTTCTATGTACTCCTTTATCATTTTGTAGGTCACTCGTTCTTTGGGCTTATATTCTTCGGCTCTTTTAGCGATATTATCAAGCGGAACTTTTCCCTCACCCTCGCCAAACTCAACTTTTACGTTGATATGTCCGTCTGGCTTTTTGTGGGAAAGCAGTACTACCGTCTCCACATGCACCGTCTGCGAAAACTGATCAACCGCCCTCACTTTCACCAGCTCATACCCATTCCCACACAGATACTTCAGATCCCGTGCCAGTGTGGCAGAATCACAGCTCACGTACACGATCCGCTCCGGCTGCATCTGCACCATAGTCTCAAGCAGAGATTCCTCGCAGCCTTTCCGCGGCGGATCCACCACGATCACGTCAGCGTGGGCCTGTTCTCCCGGATGTGCCTTGGCATAATCCGCATAATATCCCGGCAGAACCTCTTCTGCTTTTCCAACATAAAACTTTGCATTCTCGATTCCATTGATCTGCGCATTTTTTCTGGCGTCCTCGATGGCCTGAGGAATGATCTCCACACCGTAGACTTGTTTCGCCTTCTGCGCCAGAAACAGGGATATCGTTCCGATTCCACAGTAGAGATCCCAGACCGTCTCATCTCCTTTTAAGTCTGCATACTCCAGTGCAAGTCCGTACAATTTCTCTGTCTGCACTGGATTGACCTGGAAAAAGGACAGTGGAGAGATCTGATATTTGATTTCACCGATATAATCTGTAATAAATGCCTGTCCCCACAGCACTTCATAAGAATCTCCCATGATCACATTGGTGTTTTTCTGATTCACACTGATCGTGATACTGGTCATTCCTTCGATTTTCTGCAGTAATTCAACCAGTTTTTCACAATGAGGGATTTTTTTTGCGTTGATGACAAGACAGACCATAATCTCTTTGGTTGTAAAGCCATACCGGATCAGGACATGACGAAGTAAGCCTTTCCCTGTTTTTTCATCATATGGCTCCATCTGATATTGCTCCATAAATGACAGGATGGTTTCCAGAATCTCCTGATTCTGCTCTACTCCCAGTGCACAGTCTGTATTTGCAATAATATCGTGAGTGCGGCCTGCATAAAACCCTGTCACTGTCACTCCATTTTTATCTTTTCCAAACGGGAACTGCGCCTTATTTCTGTAGTGAAATGGGATTTCCATTCCCACGATCGGATCTGCAATTTTTTCCAGCAGTTCTGGCGAAAAGCCGCCGATCCTCTCCAGATTTCCCAACACTTTTCTGTTTTTAAACTCCAGCTGCTTCTCATAGGAAATCTGCTGAATCTGACATCCTCCGCACTGTCTTGCGAATTTACACTTCGGCTCCACTCTGTCTTTGGACGGTTCGATAATCTGTATCATTCTCGCATATCCATAATTTTTCTTGGCTTTCATAATTTTTGCTTCCACCATATCACCGATGACCGCATCCTTGATAAACAGCGTATAGCCGTCAATTTTTCCGATTCCTTCCCCGTTCACTCCGATATCTTCAATCGTCACCTTTACTACATCATTCTTCTGCATCTGTTTTTCTCCTTTATCTGAAAAAAGAGGGCGCACAAAATTTCTTTTGGTCACCCTCTTTTGTTTCTCTGTCTCTAAATGGAACTTCTTCTCAGGTTGGTCTCAAACATCCGGTTGTAACCCAGCCAGTCATTTCCCGGTTTATTTTTAAAGATCTCCGTCAGAGTCTGCATCTTGGCATCTGCATTATCTGCCAGATTCAATGCCATCGCCTCTGCGAGGGCCGGTTTTTTCGGAGAACCATACTCCAGCTCCCCGTGATGGGAAATAATACAATGCTTCAATTCACTTCCCAGCTTTTCCGGAAATCCCGGAATCTCTCTTATCGCATCATTCATCATCTCAACACCAATGATGATGTGCCCCAGAAGCTGTCCGTCATCCGTATAATCGTTATCCGGAAATGCAGAAAGCTCTTTTGTCTTTCCAATATCGTGGCACATTGCCGCCGTATAAAGAAGATCTCTGTTCAAGATTTCATAGGTGTCCGCAAAATACCGACACATCTTCACAACACTTAACGTATGCTCCAGAAGTCCTCCTGCAAATCCGTGATGAACTGTTTTTGCCGCAGAATGTCCTTTAAACACGCGGATAAACTCCTCATCTTTCACAAAATAATATTCCAGCAGCTGACGCAGCCACGTGTTGGAAATTCCACGGATAAATCCGAGCAGCTCTTCATACATACTGTCCACACTCTTCTCAGAAGTCGGCATATAATCCGCCGGATTGTATTCACCCTCTTCTGCTTTTCTGATCTGACGGATGTTCATCTGCAGACTTCCGTTATAACTTGTCACATCACCAAATACTTCGATGAAATCCTTCTCATCATACTCTGCGATCCCCTGAGAATTCGGATCCCATACTTTTCCATCCAGTGTTCCCGTCTTATCCTGTAAAATCAGATTGTCATAAGGCTTTCCGTTTCTTGTCTCCGCGGAACGTTTTCCTTTACACAGGTATACATTCCTGATTGTCTCGCCTTCATGTAAATCCTTGATATATCTCATAATAATTTTGTTTCCTCTCTATTTTTGCTATTCTTTACTCACGGCTGTCAAGTACCAGCTGAAACGAAATCTCCACGTATCCTCCTGCACCGAGACGTTTTCCCTGAATCCGGATCGTATCTCCCGCTTTACACTTCTGAAGTACCTTTTCATACTGAGCCATAGAGGCAATCTCCTCGCCGTCCACAGACTGGATTACATCACCGCTCTGGATTCCCGCTGCCATTGCCGGAGAGTTCGCCTGTATCTGGGTCACATACATTCCGGACGGCACCTGCTTTGATTCCGAAATATCACTGCTGACCGTCACTCCGTAAATCCCTGCATAGGGAACCGACTGACTGTTTAAAAGCAGTTCCATGATCGGTTTTAAATCAGAAATCCCATATGCATTGGCAGTATGACCCTGATTCTCTGTCCAAATCTCGGAATCAATGAGCCCGATGATCTCCCCGTCCAGATTACACAGAACACCGGAACTAAAATCCGCTGACGGAATATCTGTCGCCAGAACGCTGAATGTATGATCCGGAATTGCTTTTTCATGTGCGTTAGAACTGATCATACCATATCCTGTTCCATCTGAATATCCAAATGTATCTCCAAGCGCGATCACCGGATCTCCCTCTGCCACTATATTTGAATTTCCAAGAGCCGCTGTTTTAATCTCATCCCACGTGCTTTCAGAAATCAGATTTCTTCTGACACCAAACACCGCCAGATGACTGTTTTTATCCTGCTTTTTCAGCGATGCTTCACAGGTGCTGCCATCTGAAAACTGCACATTCCAGACACTGGATTCCCCACAGACAGAATTGTTGCTGAGGATCAAAAGCTCCTGTCCATTGTCTGCTGCGATCAGCCCTGTACATCCCATATCTTCATTATTTACATCCTTTGTAAGATTCGCCGCATCCTGCTCACCCCGAACCGTGACCACACTTTTTGCGGTCTCTGCTGCAATCTGGTAAACACTCTGCATCATGGCTTCATAATCTTCTGCTCTCAGACTCTTCTCCTGCGAATCCTGCTCCTGCGCCTCGTCTTCTTCCAGATACGTCTCTTCACTGTCTTCCGGAATGGTCACAGTTTTCGGAGATCCCGGAAATAAGTTCTGTACCCACGGATTCAGGGCATAGAAACCCAGACAGGCAAACGCACCTACCACGATTCCGTAAACAGCCAGTTTCAGAAGCTGTTTTCACCTGTTTTCCGGTGATCGGTTCCGGCTTGATCGTCTCCTGCAGAAAAGAAAAACTATCCTCTTTTTGCTCTTCATTCAAGTCTTTGGGGGACTTTTCTTTTGGGTCTTCATTCCACGGCATAATTGCTAATCTCCTCTGCTGTATAGTATAACCGATTCCCCCGGATTGTTCAATATTTATCCTTTTCATTCCCCCACAAATAAGGTAAAATATAGCTGTGAGTTCGAATTATAAAAGGTGAAAGAATATGAATCAAAAAACATTGACAAAATTAGAATATTATAAAATCACTGCGCTTTTGGAGGAACAGGCTTCTTCCATGCGCGGAAAACAGCTTTGCCGCAAGCTGAAACCGATGACCGATCCGGAAAAGATCAACACTGCACAGGAGCAGACCGAAGCGGCATTTACACGGATCGTCAAAAAGGGCCGCATCTCTTTTGGCAATGTATTCCCCATCGGAGAGTCTTTAAA
>ENA-OWOO01000253-OWOO01000253.1-gut-metagenome-genome-assembly--contig:-NODE-253-length-12376-cov-3.963086_pt1 | contig 12376 bp, 10 predicted proteins | sample MGYA00248259_ERZ651802 | MGnify/ENA primary metagenome ERZ651802 (study PRJEB26908, sample SAMEA4031702) | gut metagenome | biome: gut; feature: normal infant; material: stool | place: China | collected 2015... | reverse complement strand
GGAGTTGGCCTTGCTGGCGTACAGGGGCCGGGCGCCGGGGCCGAAGTGCCTGCGGAACGCCTCGGTATACACCCGGCAGTTGGCGCGGATCCGGTCCTCGTCCATCAGGTAGAGGGGGGTGCCGTACTGCCGGGCCAGCTCCACGGTGTCCTGACCGGCAAAGAGCAGGCGCCCGTTGGAGACGGTAAGGTTGTCGCAGATCATGTCTCATTTCCTTTCTGTTTCTCTGGAAGATATCCCGCCCCGCAGGGGGCCCCGGGGGGATGCTATTTGGCGTGTCTGGCCGCAATGGCCCTGTCCAGCCAGTCCTTGCCGTCGGTGACGCGGGCGACGATGTAGCACACCACATAGTCGCCGGCGGAGTTGATCATTGTGGCCGGGGGATCTACCAGGTTGCCGATGGCCACCAGGATGGGGAAGGCAACCTCAATCTGCTGGGGGAAGAAGATGGAGCAGATGATGTACTCACCGATGTAGCCTCCGCCGGGCACGCCGGACATGCCCACCGAGGAGAGCACCGCCACAGCCACCACCGCCGGGAGCATGGTCCAGGGCATATCCACGCCCATGGCCCCCAGGACAAAGGCGATTTTCAGCACGCAGGAGAAGCAGGAGCCGTCCATATGCATGGTGGCGCCCATGGGCACGACCATATCGGCCACATCCTTGGGGATGCCGGTGTCCTCCGCCTCACGCAGGTTGGTGGGGATGGTGGCGGAGGAGGAGCAGGTGCCCAGCGACATGATGGCGGGCCTTGCGATGTGCTGGAACATAGTCTTGATGCCGTGCCTGCCGCCGCCGATATAGGCGAAGAGGGGAAAGGCGGTGAAGATGTAGATAAAGCACAGGGGATAGTACACCACCATGGCCCGGCCATAGGCGGAGGCCACGCTGGAGCCGTAGGTGGCTACCAGATCCGCAAACAGGGCGAAGAAGGCGATGGGGGCGTAATAGGTGATGATCTTCACAAAGGCCATCATCACTTCGGTCAGGCCGTCGAGGAACTTGCCGATGACGTGGTCGGGGCCGCCCACCAGATTGGTGGCAAAGCCGAACAGGATGGAGAAGACGATCAGCGGCAGCATGGCGCTGCGGCTCAGCAGGCCCACAAAGTCGTCGGTGGTGAAGAAGTTCACGATCATGTCGGCGAGGGAGGCGTGCTCGCCGATGGCCTCGGTGGCCATGTCGGTCCAGGGCTCCAGCACCGGGGGAACCAGCTTCATGACAATGAACATGATGACGGCGGCAACGGCGCCGGTGACCACGAAGGTGAGCACGGTGGTGCCCATGATCTTGCCTGCCCGTTTCCGGCTGCGTACGCTGGCCACGGAATTGGAGATGGAGGCGAACACCAGCGGCACCACCACGCAGAACATCATATTGATGAACACGGTGCCGGCGGGCTTGATAAAGTGACCAAATTCAGGAAAGAACCAGCCGGCCACGCAGCCGGCTACCATGGCAAACAGCATCAGGGCCAGGAAGCGGTAGTTCTTCATAACTGTGGATTTGTCCATAACAATACCTCTCTTTCTTCTAACACACAGAACTGCCGGTGGGGTATGCGGCGTCACCTCCTCTCTCAGTGTACCGCACCGGCGGCCGCTCTATCACTCAAAGGGGCAGTTCCTCGTCGGTGAGCTCCCCTTTTGCAACCATATTGGTGGGCCCGGTCAGAAAGAGGTGTTCCACCGTGGAGCCGCGGCGCTCCACATCCACCACCAGCTCGCCCCCCGTCATCTGGACGGCCACCGCCCGGCCGCTGACCGCGCCCTGGAGGGTCAGCACGGCGGCCACCGAGCCGGTGCCCGTGCCGCAGGCGTAGGTGAAGCCCTCCACGCCCCGCTCAAAGGTGCGCTCCCAGATCCGCCCCGGTCCCTCCACATCGAAGAAATTGACATTTGCGCCCTTGGGGAAGGCGGGGTGGGCCCGCAGCTTCCGCCCCAGGGCGAACAGCTCCGCCTCCGGCCGGCCGCGCAGTCCCGGAATCGGAACCACTGCGTGGGGCAGACCCGGGTATCCCAGCTCCACATAGGAGCAGGGATAGGTCTTGCCGTCCACCTCCACGGGGTAGTCCAGCCGGAGGGTGGTGGGCCGGTTGAGTTCGATTTTATACTGCCGCCGGGTGATGCGCCGGCCGGTGACCAGGCCAGCGGTGGTCTCCACCCTCTGGAGCTCTCCGGCCAGCCCGATCTCATAGCCATAGCGGCAGATGCACCGAGCCCCGTTGCCGCACATCTCGCCCGCGCTGCCGTCGGAGTTGTAAAACAGCATTCGGTAGTCCCCGCCGGACTGCGGCCGCTCCACCACCATCAGACCGTCCGCCCCAATGGACAGGCGGCGCTCGCACAGCCGCCGGGCCAGGGCGGGAAAGCAATCCGCCGACAGCCCCTCCTGTAGATTGTTGAGGATAATAAAGTCGTTGCCTGCGCCGTTCATTTTCCAAAACTGCATCGAAGGCTCCCTCCCATTAAACGTGCTCCTTGTCTCATTGCCTATGCAAGCTGCATGCCAGGCGGCCAAGGGGGGCGAAGTTCAGCGGTTCCAACAAAATATGGCCGTCAAATTCAGACAGAATCCGCAAAACATGAGGCGCAAGATCCAGCATACCCGGAACCTGGGTGAAAAAAACGGGAAAGGGAGTTCGGATTTCCGAACTCCCTTTCCCAAAAACAGGACGTGTTTAGTCCAGTTGGTATTCCTTCAGCTTGCCGTAAAACACGGTCTTGGACAGGCCCAGCAGCTCCATGGCCTTCACACGGCTGCCGCCGCACTGGGCCAGGGTCTGCCGGAGAATCTGCCTTTCCTCCCGCTTGAGCCGTTCCTTCAGCGTGAGCGGGGCGGGCGCTGTGCCCTCCAGGTGGATGTGCTCGGCATAGATAAGCTCCGACTCGGAGAGGGCCACGGCGTTCTCCAGTACGTTTTCCAGCTCCCGGATGTTGCCCGGCCAGTTGTAGGCCAGCAGCTTGCCAAAGGCCTCGCCGGACAGGCTCCTGGGCGGGACGCCGTACTTCTGGGGAATCTTCTCCATCAGCCGGTCGATGAGGAAGCACACGTCCTCGGGACAACTGCGCAGGGGAGGCAGCTCCACAGAGAAGGCGCTGAGCCGGTAGTAGAGATCCTGGCGGAAGCGCCCGGCGGCCACCTCCGCCCTCAGATCCCGGTTGGTGGCCGCCAGGATGCGCACATCCACCGGCACGGACCGGGTGGAGCCCACCCGGCAGACCACCTTGTTCTGGATTACACTGAGCAGCTTGGCCTGGATCTGGAGGGGGATCTCGCCAATCTCGTCCAGGAAGATGGTGCCGCCGTCGGCCGACTCAAAAAAGCCCGCCTTGCCCTGGGGGTTCGCCCCTGTGAAGGCGCCCCCCACATAGCCGAACATCTCGCTTTCAAACAGGGTGGGGGAGATGGTGGCGCAGTCCACCGTGACGAAGGGGCCGCGGCGGGGCTGGGCCTGACGGATGGCCTGGGCGAGGAAGGACTTTCCGGTGCCGTTCTCGCCGGTGATCAGGATGCCGCAGTCCAGCTGGGACAGCTTGTAGACCCGGTGCCGGACGGAGGCCGGCAGGGTGTCGAAGCCGAAGCGCTCCGCAAAGGACGCCTCCTGGGGCGCGTCCTTGCGGGCGGTCTCCCGGTAGGTCCGCTCGGCCATCTTGATGGCATTGTTGCGCTCCAGGATGGTCACATGGATATCCTCAATGTTCCGGAACTTGACGATCACTCCGTCCGGGCGTCCGCCCTCCGCCCCGGGCACGGGGAGAAGGGTGGCCACCAGCTCAAAGCCGTTGATCTCGTACTCCCGGTCCTCAAGCCTCGGCGCCTGTCCGTTGAGCACCCGGGCGAGATCCCGCTCAAACTGCGCCCCCTCAAAGAAGTCGCGGAAGTGATAGCCCTCCACCTGGAGGGACAGCCCGGCCCGTTTTTCGCTGTAGGAGCCGCCCCGGAGCAGGTGGCCGATGCCCTCCCTGCGGGCGGAGTAGCCCTTCTCCTGCCAGAACTTCACCCGGCCAGTCGCCCCGTCCAGAACCACCATCTGTCCAATGCAGCGGAAATACCCGATGGTGTAGACGGTGTCCCTTACCGTAACGGTGACGCTGCGGCGCTCGATGGACAGGCGGATCGGGATCCCCTCACAGACGGTCTCCAGACAGAGGCTGTCCGCGTCCTGGTCTGGCAGGAACTTGTAGACGGGCCGCCGGCCGGGCATGTCGAAGACGCCTGCCGCCACCAGCCGGTCGTTGACGCGGAGCCTGGGCTCCCGGATGCCGATACGGGCGAGATCCTCCGGCCGCAGCGCCCCGTCGTCCGCGCCGATGGCTGTGTCGGCGATCAGCACCAGGTCGCCCGGCTCCAACCGCCCGGCGGGGTGGGGGTGCTGGCTGTTGTGGTAGAGGCCGAACCTCACCTTGGCCTGCTGGTTGATATGGGTGATGATGCCATCCCGATCCAGGGTGAAAATGGCATGGGATGAGGAATCCATGAGACATTGCAGAAGATCCATAGCGGTGCTCCTCTCCGGGCGGGCCGGGAAATCACCTCTATTGTACGGGAGAAAGGAGCCGGTGTAAATACCGGATTTGGAGGGGGTTCGCCGCCTGTACGCAGAAACGCACCTGACTTCGGAGGGAAATCAGGTGCGCATTCCCCGTGGGGCTCAGCAGCGGGCGGAGAGGACGCGCAGGATGTCCTCTGCCGGGGGCGGGCAGCCCGGGACGCGCTCTTTGGCGTAGTTGCAGCAGGCGCCGATTCCAAGGCCGTCGAAGGGAATCCCCCGCCAGCCCTGGCCGATGGCTATGGGTAGGCCTTGTACGCCGCTGGTGTGGAGGGCGCGCACCAGGCTTGCGTAGCAGGCCGAGCAGGCGCTTCTGGCCTGGACGGTGCGGGTGAGGGCGGCCACGGCGCCGGAGGGGGCGGGGTAGTCCGCCGCCGCGGAGGGCTCGTTGAGGCGCACCACATCTCCCTCCTCCAGCCGGGTGGAGCCGGCCCCCCAGGCCTCGGCCATCTGGATATAGGGCGCCTGCTCCAGGGCCAGGCCCATAAGGCGGCAGCCGTAGGCGTCCAGCTGCACGGGGTCCTCACCCAGCAGCATCCGGCCCGTGGGGACGGGGTTGCCCCCCTCCTCAAAATCCAGATCCCCGCAGAGGCTGTCCACGATGGTCAGCTCCGGCCGCAGGGCGGCGGCCAGGGCGGCGATGGGGCGCATCAGCCCCTCGGAGTGGAAGCGCCGCTTCTCCCGGTCGGGCAGGCAGCCCTTGCAGTTTTTTAGGGCGCAGGTCATGGCGGTCTGGCAGTGGCCCTTGAGCACGGGCAGGTTGATGAGGTAGTCCGCGTCCAGGGCGCGGCAGCAGATGTCCATGGGCCGCAGGGGGGTGTCCACCCGGCGGGTCTTGTCCCGCTTGAGGTCGAAGAGGGGCACGCCGTACTTCTTCCCCACCGCCTCGTATCCCGCCGCCCGGAAGGCCCGGCCGGTGTCGTCCCCCACCCAGGAGCCCTCGATGATGGAGATATCCCGGAAGCCATGGTCACGCAGATACTCGATGGCGCCGGACAGGACGCCGGCGTGGGTGGTGGCGCCGGTTTCGGGGGAGGCGGCCACCACCAGGTTGGGCTTGAGGGCCACCGAGGCCCCGGAGGGGATTTTGCACGCTGCGCCGGCGGACTCCATCAGGGCGCGGGTCATGGCGTGGGCATTGGTGCCAAAGATCTCATAGATGCGGCTCATTGCGGCAACTCCTTTTCTTGCGCGGCGCACTCGGGACGGAAATAGGCGGCGGCCAGGGCGATGAAATACTGGGCGGATTTGGACAGGTAGCGATTGCGCCGGTAGCAGGCAGACACGGTCCAGGCGGGATGGGCAGACAGGCGGAAGCAGGCCACGTCCTCCACCCCCTGGACGTAGTAGGCGGGGACGATGGAGCAGCTCAGCCCCTTCTGTACCATGGAGACATTGGCCCGGTTGCTGGCGGTCTCCAGAAAGAGGTTGGGCTTTCGCCCCGCCCGCTCAAACAGGGGGGCGATGACCTCCCGCTGGGTGGAGGAGCGGTAGATGAGGCAGAAGGTCAGGTCCCAGAGGCACTCCGTGTCCAGCACCGTCAGGGGCGCGCCCGGCGGCGCGGCCCTGGCCGCCAGCGGATGGCTGCGGGGCGTGATGAGCAGGAACTCCTCCCGCAGGAGGGGGACGCAGGTCAGCCCCGGAACCTCCCCCTCCGGCCTGGAGATGAAGCCCAGATCCAGCTCGTCCCCGGCCAGCATCTCCAACTGCCGCCGGACGCTGATCTCCCGCGGGGTCACTGTCACCTCGGGATAGCTCTGATAGAACCGTGGGTACACGGCCATGAACATCTCCATGCCCCGCTCCGGGGCGAAGGCAAGGGAGAGGGTGCCCCGCCTCCGGTCGGCGATGTCGTGGATGATGCGGTAGGCCTCGTTTTTTAGCTCCAGCATCCGGCGGGCGTAGTCCGCGTAGACCCTGCCGGCCTCAGTGAGGGCAAAGCTGCTGCGGGAGCGGAAAAAGAGGCGGGTGCCCAGCTCATGCTCCAGCTTCAGAAGCTGCTGGTCCAGGGCGGACTGGGTGATGAACAGCTTGGCCGCGGCCTTGCTGATGCCGCCCTCCTGGGCGATGGTGAGAATATAGGTCATCTGTTTGACGTCCATGGCCGATCACTCCTTGCCGGTAAAAGGGCGCGCCCCCGGCTCCGCGTGGGAAGGTCGGGGGCGCAGCGGGGGAAAGGAACCACTCAGCGGCGGATGAGAAGCACCGCCACGTCGTTGACATTGGTGCCCGTCGCCCCCGTGTGGAGCAGGCCGCCGCAGGCGGCCAGGGCGTGGTAGGCGTCGTTGTTCTTCAAAACCTCAAAGATGCGCACGCCCTGCCTGGCCAGCCGCTCCTTTGTCCCGCCGTCCACGAAGCCGCCGGCGGCGTCGGTGGGGCCGTCGGTGCCGTCGCTGCCCAGAGAGAACACCGCCGTGTCCTCCAGTCCGGCGATGCCGGCGGCGGCGGAGAGGGCCAGCTCCTGGTTGCGCCCGCCCAGGCCGGAGCCGGTCAGGTGCACCACGGTCTCCCCCCCGGCCAGGAAGGCCAGGGAGCGCTCCGTATCCTGGTGGGCGCGGGCTACGGCGGCCAGGAAGGCCCCCGCCTCCCGGGCCTCGCAGTCCAGGCTGTCGGTGAGCAGCACCGGCTCATAGCCCAGTTCCCGGCAGGCCGCGGATGCGGCGGCGCACAGCTCCCGCACGCTGCCGGTGATAAGAGTCTCCACATTGTCCAGAACCTTGGGCGTCTCCCGCTCCAGGCACTGGGAGGCCTCGGGCGACAGGCGCAGGCCGTACTGCTCCGCGATGCGGCGGGCATCGGCACAGGTGGAGGAGTCGGGGTAGGCCGGGCCGGAGGCGATCATGTCCAGCGGATCGCCGATGATGTCCGACAGGACGATGGAGAATACCTTTGCCGGGGCGCAGTGCTGGGCAAACCGCCCGCCCTTGACGGCGGAGAGCCGCTTGCGGATGGTGTTCATCTCCACGATGTCCGCCCCGCTGGCCAGAAGGCTCTGGGTGATGGACTGGAGTTCCTCCTGGGGGACCAGCGGCGCCTCGAAGAGGGCGGAGCCGCCGCCGGAGAGGAGAAAGAGGACGGTGTCCTCCGCCGTCAGGCCGGCCGTGAGGGCCAGCGCCTCCTCCGTGGCGGAAAAGGTGTCCTGGTCGGGGACGGGATGCCCCGCCTCCCGGATGAGCAGGGAGCCGATGGGGCCCTGGGCATGGCCGTGCTTGGTGATGATGATGCCGCCGTCCAGCCGCCCCCCCACGCAGTCGCAGGCGGCGCGGGCCATAGACCAGGCGGCCTTGCCCACGGCCACCAGCACCACCCGGCCGCCCTGAAAGGGGTTCCCCTCCAGGGCGCGGCGAACCGCCGCGTCGGGCTGGACAGCGGCGATGGCCCGGCGGACAATCTGATCACAGTCGTTTCTCAGTTTCATGCGTTCCTCCATGGTCGCCTCGCGGAGAGGCTTAAATCAGGCCGGCCTCAGACATGGTGCGGCGGAAGCCCTCCTTGGCGGGGCCCTCCGGGGTGGGGAGGCTGGGCCGGTAGGGCGCGCCCACATCCCGGCCGCGGAGCGCGGCCATGTCCTTGGCCGCCACGGGGAAACTGGCGGGATCCATGGCCAGACGGACGGGGTTGAGCTTGAACTGGGCCTCCAGGCTGCCCTGGAGATCCCCGGCGGCAAACTTGTTGTAGACGTCGGTGATCAGCTCGGGCATGAAGTTGGCCGCGGTGCACACGCCGCCCACCGCGCCGTGGCACAGGCTGGCGTAGAGCAGGGTATCCTTGCCGCCGAACACCTTGAAGCCCACGTCGCGGGTACGGCGGATGAACTCGGCGGTGAGGGTGATGTCGCCGCTGGTGTCCTTCATGCCCACAATGTTTTCCACCTGATGGGCCAGGGCGTCCACGAGATCGGCGGTGAGGGTGTACCCCACCCGCCCGGGGTTGTTGTAGAGCAGCATGGGCGCGCCGGGGACGCTTTCGGCGATGGTCTTGAAGTGCTGGAACAGCTCGTCATAGGTGGGCTTGAGGAACATGGGCTGGAGCACGCTGACGCCGGCGGCGCCGTTGGCCACGGCCATTTTGGCCAGACGGCAGCACTTCTGGGTGCGGATGGCGCCAATGCCGAAGTAGACGGGGACGCGGCCAGCGGCCTGATCCACCATAATCTTCAGGCCCCGCTCCATCTCGTCCTCTTCTACCATATAGAACTCGCCGTTGCTGCCAAAGGCCAGAATACCGGACACGCCGCCGTCGATGACGTAGTCCACCTGGTCGCGGAGCCTGGCCTCGTCAATGCGCTCCTCCCCGTCGATGGGGGTGAGTATGGGCACCACGCCGCCCTTGATAAACTCCGTATTCATGATCGATCACCTCGCACTCGTGTCGGGCGGCCTTACAGGGACTCGATGCCGGTGAGCTTCTTGTAGTACTTGATAATGGAGCTGTGATCGTCCTGGCCGCAGCCGGTGTTGTGCAGCCACTGGAAGATCTCCTGCACCGCGGCGGTCATGGGCAGGGGGGAACCCACGGTGTGGGCGCAGTCCAGGGCGTTGTTCAGATCCTTGATGTGCAGGTCAATCTTGAAGCCGGGCTTGTCGTTGCCCTCGATCATCATGGGGGCCTTGGCGTTCATGACGGTAGAGCCGGCCAGACCGCCGCGGATGGCCTGGAACACCAGCTCGGGGTCCACGCCCGCCATCTTGGCCAGGGTCAGGGCCTCGGACAGGGCCTGGATGTTGCAGGCCACGATAATCTGGTTGGCCAGCTTGGTGGTGTTGCCCGCGCCCACGTCGCCGCAGCGCACCACAGAGGTGCCCATGGCGCCCAGGATGTCCTTGTACTGGTCAAAGACCTCCTGCTTGCCGCCCACCATGAAGGAAAGGGTGCCGTCGATGGCCTTGGGCTCGCCGCCGGAGACGGGGGCGTCCAGCATCTCGATGCCGCGCTTGGCCAGCTCCGCCGCGATCTCCTTGGAGGCCACGGGGTTGATGGAGCTCATGTCGATGAACACGCTGCCCGGCTTCATGTGGGCGGCCACGCCGTCCTCCCCCAGCATGACAGCCTTTACCTGGGGGCTGTTGGGCACCATGGTCAGCACCACGTCGCAGGTCTCGCCGATTTCCGCGTTGGTGGCGGCCTTGGCCCCGGCGGCTACGATCTCGTCCACGCTGGCCTGGTTCAGATCGCTGACCGTGAGGTCATAGCCCGCCTTGAGCAGGTTCTTCGCCATGGGCTTGCCCATAATACCAAGACCGATCAGTCCGATTTTCATAATACATTTCCTCCTTAAAATAATAGCACAGATTGGGGTGGATAGGAACTATAAAAGCGGGACTCACGCGTTGGCGCGGGCCACGTTTTTGGTGACAATCACATCGGCGCCCAGGCCGCACACGTCGGCCAGGGCCACCTGCCCGACGGCGGTGGGGGCCTGGAGACGTACGGTGTTGATGACCTCCATTACCCGGAAGATGTCCTTCTTGGAGATGGGGCGGCTGAGCCGCACGCTGGCCAGGGGCAGTTCGCCGCCCTCCACCAGTACGCTGGTGGCGATATTGCGCTGGGGGTCGGTGAGCTCCTGGCGGACATAGGCGTCTCCCTTGGGGCAGGTGGCTCCCCGGACGGCGTACACCGTGTCCCCCTCATATTCGGCCGTGATCTCACAGCCGTTGGGGCAGATAATACAGGTAAAGCTCCGCGTCACTGTACGCTCACCTCCAAATCACCGGACTGCTCCAGCGCCGCGGCGCGGATGGGAAGCTGAAGCATCTCGGCAGGGAGTGCCTTGGGCAGCCTGCGCCGCAGCACCTCGCGGCCGTCCTGCGTCACGGTCAGGGTGACGGCCTTCATGGGCCGGGACACCCGCAGGGAGAGGGTGAAATCCCGGCTGCCCCTGATGCGCTGGGGGATGACGTGGCCCACGTTGGCGCCCGCCCTGACCTCCAGGGGACAGGGGGGAAGCGCATGGTTTTTCAGGTACTCCGCCGCCGACGAGGCCAGGGCCTCCGCCTCCAGGGAGACGAAGTCCACCAGATCGTGGACATGGAGCACGTTGCCCGCGGCAAAGACGCCGGGAATGCTGGTCTGGTAGTGCTCATCCACAAAGGCGCCCTAGGTGCGCCCGTCCACCGCCAGGCCGGAGCCGATGGCAATGTCCCCGGCGGGGATGAGGCCCACCGAGAGAATCAGCGTGTCGCACTCTACCCGCTCCTCCGTGCCGGGGATGGGGCGGAGGCGTTCGTCGACCTGGGAGACCGTAACGGCCTCCAGACGCGCCCGGCCGTGAATATCGGTGACGGTATGGCTCAGGTACAGGGGGATGCCATAGTCGTTGAGGCACTGCTCGATGTTGCGGGGCAGGCCGCTGGGATAGGGCTGCACCTCATAGACGGCCTTCACATGGGCCCCCTCCAGCGTCATGCGGCGGGCCATGATCATGCCGATGTCGCCGCTGCCCAGAATGACCACCTCCCGGCCCACCATGAGGTTGCGCAGGTTAATGTACTCCTGGGCCACGCCGGCGGTGTAGATGCCCGCCGGGCGGCTGCCCGGAATGGCCAGGGCGCCCCGGGTACGCTCCCGGCAGCCCATGGTGAGAATCACCGCGTCGCCCCGGAGCTGTTTGAGCCCGGCGGGGCCGGAGGCGGTGACGGTGCGGTCGGCCTCCAGGGAGAGAACGGTGGTGTCGGTAAGGCAGGTGATGCCCAGCTCCTCCGCCTGGGCCACGAACCGCTGGGCGTACTCGGGGCCGGAGAGGGTCTCGCCGAAGCGGGTGAGGCCGAAGCCGTCGTGGATGCACTGACGGAGGATGCCGCCGGGGCGGTGCTCCCGCTCCAGCACCACCACGTCGTCGACGCCCTTCTGCCTGAGCCGGATGGCGGCGGCCAGGCCGGCGGGCCCGCCGCCGATGATTACCGCCTGATGGCGTTCCACGTTCATGCCGGCTCCCCTCCTTTCACTGACCCGGTGAACATCCAGGAGCCCTCCGGCCCCAGGTGGATGTCCCTGAAGTCCTCCCCCAGCTCCCGGTGGAGGGCCTCGGTGATGCGGGTCTCGCAGTAGCCGCCCTGGCAGCGGCCCATGGTGGCACGGGTGCGCACCTTGATGCCGTTGACGGTGTGGACGCCCAGGGGGTTGTGGATGGCCTGGAGAATTTCGGCCTTGGTGACCTTCTCGCAGCGGCAGAAGATCTCGCCGTAGTCCGGGTTCTCCGCGATGGCGGCGGCCCGCTCCTCGTCGGTCATATCGGCAAAACGGCGGATGCCGTGCCGGATGGGATCAAAGTCGGGATTGGGCTCCAGCGCCTCCTGCCGGGCGATGAGGGCCACGGCCCGGCGGGCCAGCGGGAGGGCGGAGGTGACGCCGGGGGACTCGATGCCCACCAGGTTGACCACGCCGGGCGCCTCGTCCCGGCACTCCAGCACGAAGTCCTGCACCGCGCCGGTGGCGGGGTCGATGCGCTTGGGCCGGATGCCGGCAAAATTGCGGATGAAGTAAGCGCGGTCCATGTGCTTGAACATCCGCGAACCGCTCTCAATGAGGCCGTCCATGGCGGCCTGGGTGGACTCGTAGTCCTGGAAATCCCGCGCCAATTGGCTGTCGGGCCCCACCAGTACATTTCCGTCCACGGTGGGCGTGGCATGGGTGTCAAACGTATTGTCCGGATTGGGGGCGGGATAGACGGGAATCTTGGCAAACTGGCCCGCCAGCTTGTCAAGGACGAAGTATTCGCCCTTGACCGGCTTGATTACATAGCCGGGAATGCCCAGCTGCTCGCTGACCACGGCGGAGTTGAGCCCCGCGCTTTTTACCACCCAGCGGGTGTGGAAGTCG
>ENA-OWOO01000243-OWOO01000243.1-gut-metagenome-genome-assembly--contig:-NODE-243-length-12761-cov-3.662804_pt1 | contig 12761 bp, 8 predicted proteins | sample MGYA00248259_ERZ651802 | MGnify/ENA primary metagenome ERZ651802 (study PRJEB26908, sample SAMEA4031702) | gut metagenome | biome: gut; feature: normal infant; material: stool | place: China | collected 2015 ... | reverse complement strand
GGCCCTTGGTCTTGGGGGTGATAGCCACGGAGTAGCAGGGCTCGGGGAAGGGGATGGGTTCCAGCTTGACCACCTTGCGGGGATCAGAGAGGGTGTCGCCGGTCTTGACCTTCTCCATCTTGCCGATGGCGCCGATGTCGCCGCACTCCAGCTCCTTGACCTCCTCGGCCTTCTTGCCCTTCATCACGTACAGGCGGCCCAGCTTCTCCGTGGCGCCGGTGCGGGAATTGACCAGCTGCATGTCGGGCTTGAGGTTGCCGGAGATGACCTTCACGAAGGAGTACTTGCCGTACTGGTCGGAGACGGTCTTCCACACCAGGGCGGCGGGCAGGGCGCCGGGGAAGGGCACGAACTCGTCCACCTCGCCGTCGGCGTTCTCGCCCATGAGGGGGCGGCCCTCCAGGGGGGAGGGCAGCAGCTCCACGATGATGTCCAGCAGCATGCGGGTGCCCAGGCCGGAGACGGCGGAGCCGCACACAACGGGGAAGAGGGACAGGTCTTTCACGCCCTGGCGCAGACCCTGGATCATCTCGGCGTAGGTGAAGTCCTCACCGGAAAAGTACTTGTCCATCAGCTCCTCGCTGGTCTCAGCCACCGACTCCTTGAGGGCATCGTACAGCTCGTCCAGCACGGGCTTCTTGTCGTCAGGGACGTCGATCTCGATGCGCTCGCCCTTGGGGCCGGCCTCAAAGGCGCGCTTGTGGAGCACGTCGATAAAGCCAATGACCTTCTTGTCCGCGTCCCAGATGGGGGCGGCCACGGGGGCGATATTCTTGCCGAAGCGCTCCCGCAGGGTGTCGAAGGCGGCGTTGTAGTCGGAGTTCTCCTCGTCGGTCTTGGAGATGTAGAGCAGCCGGGGCAGCCTGCGCTGCTCGCACAGCTTCCACGCCTTCTCCGCGCCCACGCTCATGCCCGCCTTGGCGGAGCAGACGATGATGGCCGCGTCGGCCACCTGGAGGGCCTCGATCACCTCGCCGGAAAAGTCAAAGTAGCCCGGCGTGTCCAGCACGTTGATCTTACAGCCGTTGTACTCCACGGGAGCCACCGCGGTGGAGATGGAAATCTGACGGCGGGTTTCCTCGGGGTCGTAATCGCAAACGGTATTCCCGTCGGCGGGATTGCCCAGCCGCACGGTGCCACCGGTCAAATACAGCATGCTCTCGGCCAGGGAGGTCTTACCATTTCCACCGTGGCCCAGCAGACAGACGTTGCGGATGTTTTGTACGGAATAGCTCATACTTGTTTCCTCTCCTTACATTTGGAATCGTCTGGGCAGGGCTCCCGAGGGGGACGGAGGACTGCCTGTTGTTCATTATACATTAAATCAACCGGAGATACAACTGAAATTTTAGAAAAATCGCGCAAAATACCCCGCGGCAGTCCGCAGGGGGGAAATTTGCACGCGGGAGAGGGGAAGGGAATGTCCGCCGGGGGACAAGCTTGGGGCCGGAGCCGAGCGGGGAGACAGACTCAATGTGCCGCAGCCGAATAAAAACACGCGGCCGGTAACACCGGCCGCGTGTGCAGGTCAGGAGGGTTCCGCAGCGATGGGACTCCCGTCCAGAGGGACGGAGTAAAGCGCCCCGTCCTCCGTCTGGAAGCGGTAGGCCGTCCCATCCTCCGACCGGCCAAGGGAGGTCAGAGGCGCGTCGGGCTGGCCCAGCCACTCCAGCAGCGCCTGGCGTGCGCCCTCCTCCGTCAGGGCGGAGGAGGGGGGCTGGGTGTCCTGCGGGGCGTCCTCGGGCATCAGGGACATGACGGAGGGCCCCGCGGACGGGGTAGGCTGGAGCTCGGAGACAGGCGGCGCGGAGACAGACGGCTCCTGAGCAGATGCCGGTATCTGGCCGCCCTCCGGTCCATCGGCGGGTGGCGTCACGTCCCGGTTCTGGGGCCTCTCACCGGCGGAGCTGTCCTTCCGGTTGGCGCCGTCGGCGCTGCCGCTGGCGGCCTCGGCGGGCTCCCCGGCGGGGCCCGCGCGGTCCTCCTGAGCCGGGGCGGTTTGTCCGGCGCTCCCGCCGGAGGCCGCTCCGGTCAACCCGGCAAGATTGGCTCTGGGTACGCTCCCGGAGTTGTCCGGAGGGCTCCAGAGGTGCACAGCTTGCCCGCCCACCAGTACAAGCACCAGCACCGCGGCCAGAGAGGCCCAGGAGCGCCAGCGCCACTGGCGCTTTCCGGTGTGGAAGGGGGTGCATTTGGAGGCGTGGACCGCTTTCATAATGTTGTCCTTCAGCCCGGCGGGGGGCTCCTCCGCCAGAGTGGGCAGAAGCTGGTGCAGGGTGGAGAGGTCGGCCCGAAGCGCCCGGCACGCCGGGCACTGGGCCAGGTGCTCGTCCAGCGCCCCGGCCTCCTCCGCCGTCAGCGCCCCGTCGAGCTGTGCGCTGATGAGCTCCAGCGCCTGTTCACAGGTCAGCATGCCGCCGCCTCCTTTCCGTCCCGTGGATCTGGTTTATGCTTTGGACGAGGGGGAGCCGAAAAAGTTCCCCTGTTCCAGCAAATATTTGCGCAGGGCCAGCCGGGCCCGGGCGATGCGGGACTTGACGGTGCCCTCCTCCACCCCCAGCAGGGCGGCAATCTCCCCATAGGAGAGGCCCTCCAGCTCCCGGAGAATCAGCACCTGCCGGTGCTCCTCCGACAGGGCCCGCAGGCCCGCCCGCAGGGTGTCCCGCAGCTCCTGCTGCTCCGCCTGGCGGTGGGGACTGTACCGCTCGTCGGGCAGCTCGGCCTGCCGGGCGCCCTCCTCATCGTCCAGGGAGACCGTCATGGACAGGGTGCTGCGCCGCTTCTCCCGCCGCAGAAAGTCGATGCACACGTTGCTGGTCAGCCGGTAGAGCCAGGTGGAGAAGGAGCTCTCCCCCTGGAATTTCCCCAGGCCCTTCCAGGCGTTGAGAAAGGCCTCCTGGCACAGCTCCGCCGCGTCGTCGGGATTGCCCGTCATACGCAGGGCCAGATGGTAGATGCGCCCCTGATTCTGTTCCACCAGGGCGGCGAAGGCCCCCTCGTCCCCCTGCCGGGCCCGCTGTACCAGCGCCTGTTCCTCGGTCATGCCTTTCTCACCTCCTTGCCGGCGCGTTTGCCGGCGGTCAGTCCCTCAGATCCCGCTGTATGCCTGCGGTGATGCGGTCAATGTCCTCCAGAGTGGAGATTTTGCTGATCTGTTCCTTATAATACCCCGCGTAGGGAACCCCCTTGAGGTACCAGGCGTAGTGCTTCCGGGCCTCCAGGCAGGCGATGTGCTCTCCCTTCTGAGCGGCGGAGAGGCGGAACTGCCGCACCGCCGTCTCGCACCGCCGGGCCAGCGGCGGCAGGGGCGGGACCGGCCGCCCCACCAGGGCGGCCTGGGCACGCGCAAAGAGCCAGGGATTGCCGAAGCAGCCCCGGCCGAGCATGGCCATGTCGGCCCCGGTGTATTTGAGAATGTGAACCGCGTCCTCCGGCTCAAAGACATCGCCGTTGGCGAGGACGGGGATGGACACGGCCTCCTTTACCGCCCGGATATAGTCCCAGTTGGCCCGGCCGGAGTACATCTGCACCTTGGTGCGGCCGTGGACCGCCACGGCGGCCACACCGGCGGCCTCCATGGCCTGGGCGAACTCCACGCAGTTGATGGAGCCCTTGTCCCAGCCCAGCCGGAATTTGACGGTGACGGGCCGTCCGCCCGCCCCCCGGATGACCGCCTCGGCCACCTTCACCGCCAGCTCGGGGTTCCTCATCAGGCCGGAGCCATCCCCGGAGTTGGCCACCTTGGGCACCGGACAGCCCATATTGATATCCAGAATGTCCGCCCCCGACTTCTCCGCGGCGATGCCCGCCGCCTGCTCCATGCAGTAAGGGTCGCTGCCGAAGAGCTGCACCGCCGCCGGGTGCTCCCCCTCGCCCAGCTCCAGCAGGGGAAGGGATTTTTTGTCCTGATAGCACAGGGCCTTGGCGCTGACCATCTCCGTCACGGTGTACCCCGCCCCCAGCTCCCGGCACACCGTCCGGAAGCCTAGGTCGGTCACTCCCGCCATGGGCGCCAAAGCCAGCTTTGAATTTATGGTGATTTTGCCTATTTTCACAGTGTCCCCCAATGTGTTATAAATAGTAAATGTATCATACCACAAAGGCGGGGGTTCGGCAAGGCATGGATTCCCGGCCTCCGGGTGATACTATGAATTGCGATTTGATCAAAAAGGAGACTATAACCATGGATAAGTATGTCTGCGATATCTGCGGCTACGTGTACGACCCCGCTGAGGGCGATCCCGACAACGGCGTGGCCCCCGGCACCGCCTGGGAGAGCGTGCCTGAGAGCTGGGTATGTCCTCTCTGCGGCGTCGGCAAGGAGCACTTCTCCAAGCAGTAAGACAGCGCAAAAAAACGCCTGTACCATGTCGGTACAGGCGTTTTTTTGCGGAAAAGCAGGCTTACTGCTCGTAGCGTGTCCAGTCCTCCACAGGCTGGAGGCCGGTCCAGGTTTCGTGGACAGTGTCGGCCTTGCGCCCGTAGTCGTGGCTGTTGGTGGCCTCCTGGACCGCCAGATAGTACCAGGCATCCGGCGGGTTGTCGGGCCAGGTGATCATGCCGTCCAGCAGATCGTCCGCGGTCTCGGGCAGGCGGCCCAGCACCCGGTTCACCAGTGTCATCGCCTCGGCCCGGCTGATGCTCCGGTCAGGGGCGAAGCTGCCGTCCGGCTGGCCTTCCACCCAGCCCTTCACCGCCGCCTAGTTGATGTACTCCGCCGCCCAGTGGCCGCCGATGTCGGTGAAGCGGTCCGCGCCGTCATAGGGCGCACTGTCAAAGCGGGCCGCGATGGCCGCGAACTCGCCCCGGGTGATGGGCGCCTCGGGATCGAAGGCGGAGGGGCTGCGGCCCTCCACGATGCCCATGGCCTGCATGGTGGCCACGGCGGTGGCGTACCACGCGTCGGAGGCCACGTCGGCAAAGGGACTGGTCTCGGTCAGGTACTCGTCCCGGGCCTCGTCGGTGAGCAGACGGAAGAAGATGATGGCCACCTCGGCGCGGGTAATGGGGGCCTCAGGGTGAACCAAGCCGTCGTCCCGGCCGATGATGTAGGCGAAATGGTCGTCTCCATTGAGCCGGTCGGGCACGCCGGTCCTTTCCCAGCCGGCGTACACGGTCTTGTTGGAGGTCATGCGGATGTCGTCGATGGGCTCGGTCAGGGCCTTGTCGGCGTACCAGCCGGTGAAGGTGTAGCCCTCCCGGACGGGCTCCTTGTCCAGCTCCACCAGAGTATTGCGTCGGTACCGCTCGTCCTTGTATTTGGTGCCGCCATTGCTCTCATAGCGCAGGGTGTAGTAGGTGGTGCCACCACCGCCGCCGTGGTCCCCGCCGCCGGACTCCTTCTGATAGACCAGCGCGAAGGGGGAGAAGCTGCCGGTGGCAAACTTGATATACTGTTTGCCGTTCAGGGTTACCAGTGTGCCGTCCAGCTTCTCCGCAGGATTCTCCTTCAGTTGTTCGTCCGCCGCGCCCTCGTAGTCGCGGTCGAGCGCGTCAAAGTGGACGATATAGAAGGGCGCAGAGGTGTCGGCGTCGTCGGGCACCGGCCAGTAGAGATCTATCGTCTGGCCGTCGCCCAGGGTCACATAGGCGTTGCCGTTGCTGCTGTCCACCAGATCCAGGTATTGGAACTCGTAGAGATAGTCGCCGTTGGGGATGCCGGTATCAGACCCGATGATTTCATTGCTGATGTGATCAATGAGCACCTGGTCGTCCAGCACTTCGTCGGTCAGCAGGTGGACGGCGTTCTTGTCGGTGATCTCCACCTGGCTGTCGTTGACGTAGTACGTAACGTCCGCCGGGGCCACCGCGGTGATGGCGTCCCCCGTCACATCGTCTGCCTTGTCCTCCACCGGGGCAGTGACGCCCTCCTTTGTCGCACCGCGAATGGTGAGGGCGCCTTCTTCAATCTTGACCGGGTAGGTAAATGTCTCGTCGGAATGTTCGGGAATATCTTTGAACACCGCCTTTACGAGGTCCTGATCCACCCCGCCGGAGTAGATGGTCATGGAGTAGGTCCTGTTCTGCTCGATGGCAGAGACTTCGAATTCGTCGCTGATCTTGACTTCCCCGGTCTCTGGATCCGTAAACTGGAGCCGAACGGGATCCTGGCCTTCCTTTACCGATTCCATCCGGTAGATATAACGGGCGATTCCGTCCACCGGGTCGGTGGTGCTGGTAGCGCCGCCGCTGTAAAGCTGAATATCCCAGGCCCGGACGGTTTCGCCGGCGCCATAGGTAAAGGTCAGGTGACCGGCGAGGTCAACCGCCTGTCCAGGGCCTTCCAGCATATCGTTAATCTCCTCCGGGACGGTGAGCAGATAGCCTGCCTCAGGCAGGCCGCTGCCGCTGACAATCTGGCCGTTCTCGTCCGTGACGCCGTCATAGCTGTTGCCGCCGGTGTAAACCGTAATGTCCGCCGGGCGGATGGTGACATACTGGGTCTGGTCGACAAACCACTCGTGGGTGATGTCGGACTCGTCTGTTACCGCTCGGTCATCCGTGAAGTATTCCTTGGCCTGACCGGCCTCGGAGACGGCAAAGTCAACCTTTGCAGACGGCTCTGTGTATACTGTTCCCTGCTTGAGGAACACATCGCCCTTGACGTAGTCCGCATCGGCCGCGCCGTTATCCTTAGTGGGGACATAGGCCGCGCCCTCCTGCACGGTGACATTGCTGCCCCCAGTCAAATAGCAGATATCTGCTTCTGCGCTGATCGGCGCAGGCATTTTCAATGTGCCTGCACAAGTGAAGTTTCCGGAAATCTCGTTGCTTTGCAGCAGATCCAGCGCGCCGCCCTCTTGAATGGTGACAGTCTCCACGCCGTCAAACAGCGTCTCGCCGGAGGCGAGATGCTCGCGCAGGATGCCGCCGTCCTCAATTACAACCTCAGGGAACCCGTGGATTCCGGTAAAGGTGTAATCGCCTTTGACGATGACGCTGGCGCCGTTTCCGGTACGGGTGGGGTTATCTTTCTCATGGTTATAAAGGTGCTGGTCCAGCTTGGAATCACCCCGCACCGCGCCGCTTAGCTCGTCAGTGTCGTCCAGGATAATCGTAACCGTATGGTCGGAGGTCACTTCGCCAAACTTGTCCAGTGTGTATACGTTGGCCCGGCTGCCGTGCAGAGTAATGGAGACATTGCCGTCAACTTGGGCCGGGTTATCCTCGTCCTCCCCTTTACCGGTCGCAAAAATGGTCGGGCAGGCGGATTGGGGGCCACCGGATACTGTGATTACGACATCGCCGATCACGTCCGCACCTTCATTGCCTCCAGCGCGGATCTCACCGATCACCTCACTGCTGTCATCCACGGTGATTGTAACACCACCTGTTATGGTGGAATCTCCGGTTCCGCCGCCCCAGACGGTTTCCTCTGAGATAAGGCTGTTCTCTTTGATATGGATAAAGATGTCTCCTGTTACGTCGCTGTCGTACCCGCCGCCATAGATAGCGGCCGCATTATTGTTCATTTTAGTATTTGAAATGTTAAATGTAATATTTCCTACTACTGGAGCGTTTTTCCCATACCCGCCGCCGTAAATGGGCCTGCCAAAGCAATTATTTAGTCCGGACAGATTTATGCAAATTGAACCAGTAACCTCCGCTGAATAGGACGACCGCGCATATCCGCCGCCATAGATAGGATTATCGGTGACTGAGTTGATAAAGTCCAACGTTATATTTCCGTTGACTTTGGCATCTTTTTTATTTGCGTAACCACCAGCGCGCACATGCTGAATCTTACCGCAGTTTTCAATGTGCAAAAAAATATTACCCTCCACGGAGCCATTCACTCCGCCGCCGTATACATAGGTAAGCGGCAAGGAGGTATAAATCTCCACATGAGTGCCGCCGGTGATATCCTCGTCCAGACCTCCGCCAATCACATAGCAGCTGGATGTGCTACATGTTTTACCGTCAACAATGGTGTCTGCGGTATAATAGCTGTACTGCACGCCCGAGGCGATGACCAACGGATAACCGTTGGCAACGATGGTATAGGTACCATAATATCTGCTAAAAAAATAATCCGTATAGTTGCAGTTAAATTTGATGTCATCTATGGTCAGGGCATCTGCCAGACTGATGTTGTACGCTCCATCCGAGGCCGAACAATACTCAAACAGCAGCTCCGCGTTCTCGTCCCCGCCTCGAAGAGTAGTCTCTACAGTGGGGCTAGTCCAGGTATCTACTGATACCTGTCCTAAGACCACGATTTCGACCGGTTTTTTCCCTTCGTTTGCCAATTCGGTTGCACGGGCCAGCGTGGTCGGCGTTTCGGCGGTCGCGCCGTCGTCCTCCTCTGTACCTTCGTTCGAGACATAAATCGTCCGCCGCTCCGCGCCGGCATCCCTCGGCTTCTCTGCGGGCGCCTCCTGGGGCTGCGCCGGGGTAAGCCCCTCCGTCCGCACGTCTACCTCCGGTAGATTTGCAGCCAGAGTTGAAGGAGAAAAAGAAATTATAATACATAGAGCCAAAATAAGGGATAACAATCGCTTTTTCATGTTTTTAAAACTCCTCTCTTATGAATATTGGGGATATCGCGCCTCATGTTTAAAAAATTTCACTTTTTCAGTCCGTAAAATTACTTGTCGAAAAAAGCTAAAATTGACAACAAGAAAGCGTATATCTCTAGCAAAAGCGCTTGTTATTCCTGGAAAGCTGTGGTATATTATGTAATTACAACGGCGTGTTTGAAAAAGTGAAGGTTTTCAAACACGCCGCCGCTGTTTTTTCAGAGGGATTTTATGCTATAATAAAGAAAACGTTGTGGAATGGTGTTCCATTTTGCCGAAGCCACATAGAGAAAAAGAAAAGGAGGGGAACCAATGGAATGGAAGACCCTATTGTATGCCCGGCGGAAGGAACCGCTGGACATCCCGGACGACCTGTCCAAATACCCGATGAACGACTTTGAGCTGGACTACTGGCGGATTGTCAACAGCGCGCCCTTCCGCCGTCTCCAGGACAAGACCCAGGTGTTTCCCCTGGACAAGAGTGACTTTGTGCGCACCCGGCTGACCCACTCCATGGAGACCTCGGCGCTGGCCAAGCAGCTTGCCACCATGATTACCGCCAATATCCGCAAAAACAAGAGCGGCACCCCCTACGCCATGACGGAGGACGAGGCGCGGGACGCGGCCAACGCCGTCATGCGCGCCGGACTGCTTCACGACATCGGCAATCCGCCCTTCGGCCACTTCGGCGAGGTGGTCATCGGCGACTGGTTCAAGAGCCACCTGGACCGTCTGAGCTACAAGGGCAGGCCCCTGTCCCAGTGGCTGGACCGCCAGATGAAGGCCGATCTCTGCCACTTCGAGGGCAACGCCCAGGCCCTGCGCCTGCTGACCAAGGTGTACCGGGTGGACAGCGCCTTCGGTATGGATCTCATGCCTGCCGTGCTTAACACCCTGGTCAAGTACCCGGTGGATTCCACCCGGGTAGACAAGGCCAGCGCCGACGTGAAGCTCCACAAGCTGGGCTACTACAAGGCCGAGGAGGCGCTTTTCGGCGCGCTGGCCTCCGCCACCGGTACCCGGACGGTGGAGGGCTTCTGCCGCCATCCCCTGACCTATATTCTGGAGGCGGCGGACGACATCGCCTATGCCACTGCCGATCTGGAGGACGCCTACAAGAAGGGCCTGTTCACCCTGGACGAGTTCGAGCGGTTCTTCCGGGACACCCTGGAGGCGAAAAAGGACGACTGGGGCCTCAACGGCGGCCAGGTCAAAAAATCCGCCGAGATGATCGACGAGCTGACCCGCCTGCGCGAGCGGGAGAGCAGCTCCATGGCGGCCTTCCAGCGGTGGATCGCCTATGCCCGCCACTGGCTCATGTATACCGCCGCCTTTGGCTTCGTCCCCTACGGCGCCGGACAGACGGACTCCTATTCCGCCATCATGGAGGGGACGTTCCGGCGGGAGATCATGGAGGGCACCTTCCACGGCGGCTCCATCCGTATTTTGAAGGCGGCCATGGGTCGCTTTGCCTACGACTCGGAGGGAATTCTCACCCTGGAGCTGGCGGCCCAGACCATACTCACCACCCTGCTGTCCCGGTTTGTCCCGGCGGTGCTCTACCTGGATGCCGGCGACGACGCCCCCGAGGAATACCGGCCCACGGCGGCGGAGAAAAAGCTGGTCAAGCTGCTCTCCGAAAATCAACTGGCCTGCTACCGGGCCGACGCAGAGGGAAAGGATGAGGGGTACCGCCTCTATCTGCGGCTGCTGCTGGTGACCGACTTCATCAGCGGTATGACTGACTCCTATGCAAAAAATCTCTATCAGGAGCTGACGGGGATCTATTGATTCCTGCGGTGACAAAAGCAAGCGGTACCGCCCGGATGGGCGGTACCGCTTGCTTCAATCTGGAGGGAATTTGAAAGGGAATTGGGGATCAGTCCAGCACGCCGACCTCTTTGTAATAGCGCTCGGCACCGGGGTGCATGGGGATCAGGGCGCCTTCGATGCCGCGCTCCGGACAGGTGCCGGCGGCGTTCTTATGCACGGCTTCCAGAGCATCGGCGTTCTCCATCATGGTCTTGACCAGGTTGTAGACGGTCTCCTCGGGCACGTCGGCACGGGCGCAGAGAGCGGTGTACTGGGCAAAGGTGGTGATATCCTCATCACAGCCGTCATAGGTGCCGGCGGGGATAACCACTGTGTGGTACCAGGGCTTCTCGGCCATCAGCTTGTCAACGGCCTCCTGGCCGATGTCGACGACCTTGATGCCAAAGGACATGGCCAGGTCGGTAAAGTTGGTGCCGGGGGCGGGAGTGGCGTACAGGAAGGCGTCAATATTGCCGTCCTGGAGGGCGGTGCACAGGTCGGACAGGGACAGGTTTACCACGCTGCCCAGATCATCGGTGGTCATATCGTAGGCCCACAGAACATCGTCCAGGTAACCGGCCATCATGCCGGCAGTGACACCGAATTTGGTGCCGGCCAGGTCGGGAATGCTATTGATATCGGACTTCGCAGAAGTGATAACGTGGACCGTCGCGCCGTCGCCGGAGTGGGTGGCCACGTGCATAATCTGCTCTGCGGGCAGGCCCTCAAACTCGCCCTCGGCATTGTAGCAGGACAGGGTCATATCCATGCCCATGGTGCCGAAGTCGGTTTCGCCCATAGCCAGCAGGCGGGCATTCTCGGCGGAGCCGGTGGAGGCCTCAATGGCAAAGCTGTACTTGCCGGGGTTGGCTTTGTTCATCATGTCGGCAATGGAATTATACAGGACGTTCTGATAGCCGTTCAGGGGCCCGCAGCTGATGCGCACGGTTTCCGTACCGCCGGAGGAGCCTCCGCCCCCCTCTCCAGCATCACTGCTACAGGAGGCGATTCCCATCAGCATACCGACTGCCAGCAACAGACACATAAGTTTTGACAGCTTTTTCATAACGATATCTCCTTTTCTTTTTCTCTCCAATGGCATTCACCCGGGGGAAAATGTCACGTGGTAGACTGGGAAACGGTAACGGGGACGAACTTCTCCGAACGCTTAAACATGAACTCGGTGACAAACTCCACCACGATGATGGCGATACCTACCAAATCGGTGACCATACCGGGCACAATCAGCATCACAGCGCCCAGTATCATGAGCGGACGCTCGAACCACTTCAGGCTCCAGCGGAAGAAGAAGCCCTCGAAGCCGGAGGCCAGCAGATAGGCGCCGATGAGCGCGGTAACCAGGCTCCAGAGGATGTCCAGCACGCCGCCCTCCATCAGCAGTACCGGATTGTAGACAAACAAGTACGGCATGAGGAAGGAACAGAAGGCCAGACGGAACGCCTTGTAGCCTGTCTTGTTTGGATCGCACCCGGCCAGGCCGGCGCCGGCATAGGCGGCCAGCGCCACAGGGGGGGTGATGGAGGAGATGCAGCCGAAGTAGAAGATGAACATGTGGGCGGCCAGCGGGGGAATGCCCAACTGAATCATCGTGGGGGCTACCAGGGAGGCCAGAACCAGATAGGCCGCCGTGGTTGGGACGCCCATGCCCATGATCAGGGAGACAACCATCGTCAGAACGAGCAGCAGCAGCATGCTGGTGCCGGCCACGCTGGTCAGGATGGAGGAGATGCGGTAGCCCAGGCCGCTGCCCATGATCACACCGCTGATAATACCGGCCATGGCGCAGGCAATGCCGACGGAAACGGCGCTCTTTACCGTCTGGACAGGAATCTGGAGCCACTGCTCCTTGGTCATACGGGTCTTGGGGTTGATTTCCACCAGGACGAGAGTGACGATGATGGTCAGCAGGCCAGAGCGCACGATGGTCATATTGAACACGGCCATGCAGAAGATCAGGAAGATCAGGGGGGCAAGCATGTAAATCTGCTTGAGCATGCTGCGTACCTTGGGCAGTTGGGAGCGGGGAATGCCCTTCAGCCCATGCTTGGCGGCATAGATATCCACGCCAAAGAGGACGGCCAGGAAGTAGAGAATAGCAGGGATCAGGGCGGCCTTTGCCACGGCGGTATAGGGAATGCCCAGCATTTCCGCCATAATAAAGGCGGTGGAGCCCATGATGGGGGGCATGATGGCTCCGCCGGTGGAGGCGGTGGCCTCAACCGCCGCGGCAAACTCGGGCTCAAAGCCGTTCTTTTTCATCATAGGAATGGTGAAAGTGCCGGTGCCGATGACATTGGCCGTGGGACTGCCGCTGATGGAGCCAAAGAAGCCGGAGGCCACCACAGCCACCTTGGCGGGGCCGCCGCGCATGTGGCCGAACAGGGAGGTGGCCAGATTGGTCATATAGTC
>ENA-OWOO01000240-OWOO01000240.1-gut-metagenome-genome-assembly--contig:-NODE-240-length-12871-cov-3.573706_pt1 | contig 12871 bp, 10 predicted proteins | sample MGYA00248259_ERZ651802 | MGnify/ENA primary metagenome ERZ651802 (study PRJEB26908, sample SAMEA4031702) | gut metagenome | biome: gut; feature: normal infant; material: stool | place: China | collected 2015... | reverse complement strand
ACCGGCCGTCTGGCCTTCTGGGCGGGGCAGACCGACCGGCCGGAGCTGGTGACTCCGGCGGAGCTGGCGGGCTGCTTTGAATGGAAAAACGTCCCCCGGGGGGATATCATTGTGGAGCAGCTCTAAGAACAGAAAGGGGCGGGCCGGAGTGTTCCGGCCCGCCCCTTTGCTGTGCGCGGCGCGCGTTATCCCGGCGTGACCACCCATTTGAGGCAGTGGCCCTCGTGGGACTCAAAGACCCGGTAGCCCTCCAGGATCTCCGACAGCGGCCCCCGGTGGGTGATGAGGAAATCCGTCCGCAGCTTCCCCTGGGCCAGCAGGCTCACCAGCTCCGGGCCGCGGCTGGCGTCCACGCCGCCGGTCTTGAAGACCAGATTCTTCCCATACATGGCGGGCAGGGGGAGCGTCTGGTTTTCCTCATACATGGCGACCAGCGCCACGGTGCCGTTGGGACGGGCCAGCCGCCAGGCGGCCTGGAAGGTGTCCCGCCTGCCGGCGCACTCGATCACCGCGTCGGCCCCCCGGCCCTCCGTTGCGGCGGCCACGGCGGACTCCAGCTCGGGATCGACGGGGTTGAGGGCCAGCGCCACCAGCCCCTGCTCCAGTGCCATCCGCCGCCGCCAGGGTCCGGCTCCACGCCGATGACGTGGGCCGCGCCCAGCAGGGCGGCGCACTCCGCCGCGCACAGCCCCACCGGCCCTAGGCCCAGCACCACCGCCGTGTCGCCGGGCTGGAAGGCGCACAGCTCCGCGCCCCAGTAGCCGCTGGCCAGGATGTCCCCCACAAAGAGGGCGTCCTCATCGCTGAGGGCGTCCGGGATGGGGGTGAGGCCGGTGTCGGCGAAGGGTACCCGGACATACTCGGCCTGACAGCCGTCGATGCGGCAGCCCAGCTCCCAGCCACCGTGGACACAGTTGTTGACATAGCCCCGGCGGCAGAACCAGCAGTCGCCGCAGAAGCTCTCGCAGCAGGCGGCCACCCGGTCGCCGGGGCGGAGATTGGAAATCCCGTTTCCCACGGCCTCCACCACCCCGACGAACTCATGGCCCAGCACCACGCCGGGCCGGGCACGGGGTACCGCGCCGCTGCGGATGTGCAGGTCGCTGGTGCAGATGGTGGAGCGGGTCACCCGCACAATGGCGTCGCGGGGGCCTTGCAGGGCGGGGATGGGCCGCCGCTCCAGGGAGAGCGCGCCGTCCCCCTTCCAGACCAGAGCGTTCATGGTGTCCATAGAGGTCACTCCTTTTCCAATGCAAACACAACGGCCTCAAACTCAAAGCCCTGGGAAGCGGGTTCGCGCCTGTCCGGGCGGGCCAGGCCCAGCGTGTCGTAATATTCGTCGGTATAGTGCAGCTTGCCGCCGTCAAAGGATGCCTGTACGCCCTTGATGTAGGAAAAGGGGTCTTCCATGGGGGTGAGACGGAAGGCGGAGGCGATGCGCTCCAGCACCGCCTGTGCATCCGGCGTGACGGCGTTTTCCGGGGCGCGGAGATAGGTGTCGAACTGCTCCCGCGTCCAGTCTCCTGCCTGCTCCAAAGTGGTAGTGGAGCCGCAGGCCAGAAGCAGGCGCAGAAAGTCCCGGAAGCTGCCTGCCAGGGGGCGGACATGCTGCTCTCCGGCAGGCATGGGGTTGACGGCAAACACCATATCCCCATAGCCGCGGATGCGGCCGTAGTGGATGCCGTCAACGCCTTCCCAGCCCAGCACGGTCAGGCCCTTTGGCGTACAAAAATAGCCGCCCTGGCTGGGGCCCGGCCCAAGGCCGATGGGGGAGCAGTCCAGTCCCAGCTCCAAAAACTGCTTCAGCAGTGTCACAGCAATCCCTCCTGTCCACTCCAGTGTAGCATATCCTTCCGCTTGCGTCCATGGGGAAAAGGGGGTAAAATGGGGAAAAAACGCGAAGGGGAGGAAGCGGCATGTATATCGCCGATCTGCATATCCACTCCAAATACTCCCGGGCCACCAGCAAGGAGCTGGAGCCGGAGCCGCTGGATGCCTGGGCCAGAAGGAAGGGCAGCGGCCTGGTAGGCACCGGCGACTGCACCCACCCCGCCTGGCGGGCCGAGCTGCGGGACAAGCTGGCCGAAGCGGAGGAGGGACTCTATACCCTGAAGGGGGCCGGGCCGGACGCGCCCCGGTTCGTAATCACCGGGGAGATCAGCTCCATCTACAAGAAAAACGGCAAGGTGCGCAAGGTTCACTCCCTGATTCTCCTGCCCCATCTGGAGGCGGCGGAGACCCTGTCCCGCCGCCTGGAGGCCATTGGCAACCTCCACTCCGACGGGAGGCCCATCCTGGGCCTGGACTGCCGGGATCTGCTGGAGATCACCCTGGAGTCCTGCCCTGATGCGGTGTTCATCCCCGCTCACATCTGGACGCCCCACTTCTCCCTGTTCGGGGCCTTCTCCGGCTTTGACACCATCGGGGAGTGCTTCGGCGATCTCACCGGCCATATCCACGCCCTGGAGACCGGGCTCTCCTCTGATCCCACGATGATCTGCCGCTGTTCCGCCCTGGACGGATATACCCTGGTGTCCAACTCCGATGCCCACTCGCCGTCCAAACTGGGGCGGGAGGCCAACCTGCTGGACACGGGCCTGTCCTACCCGGAGCTGGCCCGGGCCATCCAGACCGGGGAGGGCTTTCACGGTACCATTGAGTTTTTCCCCGAGGAGGGCAAGTACCACTTTGACGGCCACCGGAACTGTGGGGTGTGCCTCTCCCCGGTGGAGGCGGAGGCCGCCGGAGGGGTGTGTCCGGTGTGCGGCAAGCGGCTGACCACCGGCGTGCTCCACCGGGTGGAGCAGTTGGCGGACCGGCCGGAGGGCTATGTCCGCCCGGACGCCAGGCCCTTTGAGAGCCTGGCGCCTTTGCCGGAGGTGATCGCCGCCTCGGAGGGGGGCTCTGCCGCAGGCAAGAAGGTGGGCGCCAAGTACGAGGCCATGCTGGCGGCCCTGGGGCCGGAGTTCTCCATTCTCCGGGAGGTGCCGCTGGAGGACATCCGGGCCGCGGCCGGGCCCTGCGTGGCGGAGGGCATCCGCCGCCTGCGGGCGGGGCAGGTGGTGCGCCGCCCGGGGTACGACGGGGCCTATGGTGTGATCGAGCTGCTCAGCCCCGCCGAGCGGGAGGACCTCAAGGGGCAGGTGAGCCTCTTTGGCGCGGAGGCTCCCAAGGCGGCCAAGACGGCCCGGGGCAGGGTGGCGAAGCCCGCACGGAGCGGGGAGGAGGGGGCGGCCCCCACCGGGGGGCTGAACGGGGCCCAGCGCACCGCCGCCTCGGCGGAGGAGGCCACGGTGGCGGTGCTCGCCGGACCCGGTACGGGCAAGACCCACACCCTGGTGGAGCGGGTGGCCTGGCTGGTGGAGGAGCGGGGGGCCAAGCCCTCGGAGCTCACCGCCGTGACCTTCACCAACCGGGCGGCAGGGGAGCTGCGGGCGCGGCTGGAGGGGCGTCTGGGCAAGCGGGCGGCCCGCGCCATGACCATCGGCACCTTCCACGCCATCTGCCTGGAGCTGCTGGGGGACGTGCCCCTGGCCGGCCCCTATGAGCAGCGGGCGGCGGCGGCCGCCGCTCTGGCGGAGCTGGGCCGGAAGGGGAGCCCCGGGGCCTTTCTCCGGGCGATCTCCCGGCACAAGACGGGAGCGGACGGCGGGGACGACCCGGCTTTTGCCCTCTATCAGGAGAAGCTGGAGGGAAAGCTGGACTTTGACGACCTCCTGCTGGAGACCCTGCGCCAGTGGGAGGGCGGCCGGTCGGACCGGCGCTTTACCCACCTGCTGGTAGACGAGTTCCAGGACATCGACCGCCTCCAGCTCCGGCTTCTCCGGGCCTGGCGGCGGGAGGGCGGCACCTTTTTCGCCATCGGCGATCCCGACCAGTCCATCTACGGCTTCCGCGGGGCGGACGCCGGCTGTTTCTCCGCCCTGGGGGCGGAGCGGACGGTGAGGCTGACGGAGAATTACCGCTCCACCCCGGAGATTCTCGCCGCGGCCCTGCCGGTGGCGGAGGCCATCGATGGCGCGCCCCGGCGCATGGAGACCCACAGCCCCCACGGGGCGGAGGTGCGTCTGCTCACCGACGAGGGGGATCGGGCGGAGGCCATCTTCGTGGCCAAGGAGATCGCCCGGATGGTGGGTGGCATCGGTATGTTGGAGGCCCAGGCGTTGGGGGCCGCCCGGGGCGCGCGGAGCTTCGGGGACATCGCGGTGCTCTACCGCACCCGGCGGCAGGCGGCCCTGCTGGAGGAGTGTCTGGCCCACGACGGCATTCCCTGCGTGGTCACCGGCCGGGAGGATTTCCTGTTGGACGGGGAGGTGCAGGACGCGCTGGCTTGGCTTGAGAGGCAGCAGGAGGAGGGAAAGTCCCCCGCTGCCCTCCTGGAGGAGTGGACGGCCCACCACACCCCCTCTGGCGGGGTGGAGCGGCTGCGCAATATGGCGGTGTTTTTCGGGGATGTGACCGCCTTTCTCCGCAATCTGACCATCGGGCAGGAGGGGGATCTGCTGCGCCGGGCCGGGCTGAGCTATGCCGCCGGAGCGGTGACCCTCTCCACCCTCCACGGGGCCAAGGGACTGGAGTGGCCGGTGGTGTTCCTGTGCGGCGTTGGGGAGGGCCGCATTCCGCTGGAGCGGAAGGGCCTGGACACCGATGAGGCTGAGGAGCGGCGGCTGCTCTATGTGGGTATGACCCGCGCCAGAGAGGAGCTGGTGCTCCTCAGCGGCGGAGAACCCTCCCGCTTCCTGGCGGGGCTGCCTCTCCGTCAGGATACGGCCCACGCCCCGGTGCCGCGTCCCCTAGGGGTGCAACTGAGCCTGTTCAAGTGAAACGTGTGCCGGATTTCACATGCGGGAGTGGTTGAAACGTATAACATTCCCGGGGGGAGCCTTTTCAGAGCCGCCCTGCTCAGAATGCCCAGGCGGCTTTCAGCCGCCGGAGGGCCGGGGCCATGTCCACGGCGGCGATACGGGTATAGCCCAGGATCAGGGCGGGAGGTCGGCCGGGGGGCGGCGGGGTGAGATCACAGGCGGAGAGGGGGGCCACCCCTACCCCAGCATCCACGGCCCGCGCCACCAGCTCGGCTTCGCTCCAGCGGCCGTCCATCCAAAGGAGCAGATGGAGGCCCGCGTCGCCTCCGGCGAAGGACCCAACCCGCGTCAGTCCAGTGTCCCGGGCGGCGGCCAGCAGCGCTTCCCGCCGGGCTTTGTAGCGGGTGCGGGTGCGGTTGAGGTGGCGTTCAAAGTGGCCCCGCTCCATGAAGCGGGCCAGGGCGTACTGCTCAAAGGAGGGGACGGTGGAGGAGTAGAACCAGAAATCCCGCCGCCACCGCTCCAGCAGGTGGGGGGGCAGCACCATGTAGCTGATGCGCAGGGAAGGGGCCAGACTCTTTGCAAAGGTGTTGAGGTAAACCACCCGCTCTCCGCCGTCCAGGCTTTGCAGGGCGGGGATGGGGCGGCCGGAGAAGCGGAACTCGCTGTCGTAGTCGTCCTCCAGAATATAGCGGTCGGGGGCGGCCTCCGCCCACCGCAGCAGGGCCTGCCGCCGGGCTACCGGCATGATGATGCCCAATGGGTAGTGGTGGGAGGGGGTCACATGAACCACCCGCACCCCGGCCTCCTCCAGGGCATCCACCCGCAGGCCCTGGCCGTCCAGCGGGAGGGGGCGGACGGCAGCGCCGCAGCTTGTAAGGATGCGCTGGGTCTTGGTGTAGCCGGGATTTTCCACGCCATAGCCCCCCTCCCGGCCCAGAAGCTGTACCAGAAGGCCAATCAGGGTCTCCGACCCGGCCCCCACCACGATCTGCTCCGCGTCCGCCCGGATGCCCCGGAAGCGATACAGGTGCTCCGCAATGGCCCGCCGCAGGGCAGGGAGGCCCTGGGGGTGGGGGGAGGCCAGGAGGGGGGCGGCCTGCTCGGAGAGCACCTCCCGCATGAGCTTGGCCCAGGTGGCGAAGGGAAAGAGGGCAATATCCACCGCGCTGGTGGAGAAGTCATAGGGGAGGGCCGGCGTGGGCGGGGCCGGCACGGACAGGGTGCGGGCCGGAGCGGGAGAGCGGTGCTCCTCCTGTACGGCCTGAACAAAAAAGCCCCGCTTGGGCTCCGAGCGGAGGTAGCCCTCCGCCAGAAGCTGGCCGTAGGCCCCCTCCACCGTTACCACGCTGATTTTCAGGTGGGCTGCCAGCGCCCGCTTGGAGGGCAGGCGCTCTCCGGCGGCGAGACGGCCCGCCTCGATCTCCCCCCGGATATAGCGGTAGAGCTGTTCGTAGAGGGGGCGGCGCTGGCTGCTGTCCAAAATAGGCGTAAACATGGAGACACCTCCAAACTGACCTGATTATTCTTGTTAATTATCGTATCATGAACCGGGCCAAAGCGCAAGAGGGGCGGCAAAGTCCATCGAAAACCGTCCCACAATAAAAAATATAGCCCGCCCTGCAGCCGTATGAAAGGCCACGCCACGGACATACTGAACACAGATTCAGTCGGTCAAAGGGAGGCAGCGGCCATGCAGGGAAAGGTAGAGATCTGCGGTGTCAACACATCTAAGCTGAAGGTCCTCAAGAATGAGGAGACCATGGAGTTGCTGCGCCGCACCAAGGAGGGGGACATGGAGGCCCGGGAGCAGCTCATCGCGGGCAACCTCCGCTTGGTCCTTTCGGTGATCCAGAAGTTCTCCAACCGGGGAGAGAATCTGGACGACCTGTTCCAGGTTGGGTGCATCGGTCTTATAAAGGCCATCGACAACTTCAATACCGACCTGGACGTGCGCTTCTCCACCTACGGCGTACCCATGATTATCGGGGAAATCCGCCGCTACCTGAGGGACAACTCCTCCGTCCGGGTGTCCCGCTCCATGCGGGACACGGCCTATAGGGTGCTCCAGGCTAAGGAGAAATTCATCAGCGAGCACCAGCGGGAGCCCAGCATCGAGGAGATCGCCAAGCTGCTGGAGCTCAAGCGGGAGGACGTGGTCTTTGCCCTGGACGCCATTCTGGACCCGGTTTCCCTCTATGAGCCGGTGTACTCCGACGGTGGGGACACCATCTGTGTCATGGACCAGGTGAAGGACTCAAAGAATACCGACGAGAGCTGGCTGGAGCACATCGCCCTCAAGGAGGCCATGAACCGCCTCTCCGACCGGGAGCGGCACATCCTCAACCTGCGCTTCTTCGAGGGCAAGACCCAAATGGAGGTCTCCGCCGAGGTGGGCATCTCTCAGGCCCAGGTCTCCCGCCTGGAAAAGAGCGCCATTAACCAGATTAAGAAAAATCTGTAGGTGAGAAAGGCGCTCTTTTCCAGCGCCGCAGGTGCGGCGCGCAAGCGTTTTGCGCAGCAAAACCTTGCCCCGGCGGAATTTACTTCCGCCGGGGAAGAATCAAATCCGGGCCCCATCCGCCGGATGCGCGGATGGGAGAAAGAGCGTCATTAACCAGATTAAGAAAAATCTGTAGGTGGGAAAGGCGCTCTTTTCCAGCGCCGCAGGTGCGGCGCGCAAGCATTTTGCGAAGCAAAACCTTGCCCCGGCGGAATTTACTTCCGCCGGGGAAGAATAAAATTCGGGCCCCATCCGCCGCATGTGCGGATGGGAGAAAGAGCGCGATTAACCAGATTAAGAAAAGTCTGTAGGTGGGAAAGGCGCTCTTTTCCAGCGCCGCCCCGGCGGAAAGGCAGGGAGCAGGGAAAATCTCATAAAAAGAGGCAGCAAACTGCCAACCCCCGTACGGAACTATTTTCCGGGCGGGGGTTGGCAGTTTTGCTCCTTTCATGGTAAAATGGGACAGAAAAATGACGAAAGGGGTTCTTTTTTATGAGCTTTACCCTGCCGCAGTACCATGAGCCCGACTTCCAGGAGACCCGGTTCCAGAGCGCGCCGGAGGCCCGGTTTGAGCCGGCCCCCAAGGATGGGGTGGCTCCGGAGGGCTACCACGCCACCACCATCTATCCGGAGTATTTCAAGGTGGGGGGGCGGTGGCTGCTGGCTGAGGAGAGCCGCATGGACTGCGTGGCCGCCCTGCGGGACGGGAAGATCGCCGCGGTGGAGTTTCGCAACCTGAAGGCCGGCGAGCCGGTGGCGGTGGGCCGCACGGAGGACGCCTCCGAGGGCATCTATGTCTATCCCTTCGGCTTTGCCGAGGAGAAGGGGGAGGCGGAGACCTTTGCATTCCGCCAGGGCCGCTCCCGGGAGACCGCCTATTCCATGGACTACGACTCCATCTATGAGCTGCTCCGCCACGAGAAGGAGCATGGCCGCATCCTGTGGGTGATGGGGCCTGCCTGTGCCTTCGATCACGACGCCCGGGCGGCTTTCGCCGCCCTGGTGCGGGGCGGGTATGTCCACGGCCTGCTGGCGGGCAACGCACTGGCCACCCACGATCTGGAGGCCAGCTACCTCGGCACCGCCCTGGGCCAGGACATCTACACCCAGAAGAGCATGCCAAACGGCCACTATAACCACATCGACACCCTCAATGCCATCCGCCTGTGCGGCTCCACCGCCGCCTTCGTGGAGGCGGGCAAGGCGAAGGACGGCATTATCTACGAGTGCGTGCGCAACCACATTCCCTACGTGCTGGTGGGCTCCGTCCGGGATGACGGCCCTCTGCCCGAGGTCTATGGAAACGTGTATGAAGGGCAGGACGCCATGCGCGCCCTGGTGCGGGAGGCCACCACGGTCATCTGCATGGCCTCCACCCTCCATACCGTAGCCACCGGCAACATGACCCCCTCCTACCGGGTGGTGGACGGGGTGGTGCGCCCGGTGTATTTCTACTCGGTGGACGTGTCTGAGTTTGCGGTGAACAAGCTCCGCGACCGGGGCAGCCTGTCGGTGCGCACCATTGTCACCAACGTGCAGGACTTTGTGGTCAATGTCTGCAAGGGCGTACTGTAACCGAACAAACGGCTTGGGAGCCGGGCATTCAGCCCGGCTCCCAAGCCGTTTGTGTCAGATCAGCCCCAGCGTGCGGAGCAGATAGAGCCAGAGGGTGAGGGTAAGGATGCTGAAAAAGGTGGTGAGCATCACCGTACTGGCGGTGAGGGTGCCCTCATGCCCCATGCTGCGGGCCATGACGAAGCTGCTGACGGTGGTGGGGCTGGCCAGCATGGCCAGGGCGGCCACCAGCTTGTCGTCCCGTACTCCCATGGCCACGGCGATGGGGAGAAAGAGGGCGGCCAGAAGCACCAGCTTCACGGCGGTGGCGGCGAAGGCGGGCTTCCAGCGGCCCAGGGCCTTCTTCAGATCGAAGGAGGCGCCCAGGGCCATGAGGCCCAGGGGGGTGGCGGTAGCGGAGAGGCTGGACACCGTCTTTTGCAGAATCTGAGGCTGGGGGATGTCCAGCAGCGTCCACACCAGACCGGCGGCGATACCCAGGATGATGGGGTTCGTGACAATACCCTTGAGGGCTTTCTTTAACGCGGCTTGGTTGAGGCCGCTCTGCTGGGGACTGGTGAGGGAGAGCACCGTCACCGCTGCCACGTTGTAGAGGGGGACCGCGCCGATGATCACCAGGCTGGCCGCCCCAGCGGTGCCGTAGAGATTCTCCAGAAAGGCGGCCCCAAGCAGAGCGATGCTGCTGCGGTAGCCCACCTGGATGAATTCCCCCCGCAGGGGGCGCTCCCGGCAGAACAAGCTGAGGGCTGCGGTCAGAAGGATGGAGCCCAGGGTGGCCAGAAAGCAGAAGAGCACAAAGGGGCCGTCCCACACGGTGAAGAAGTCGGATTCCACCAGATCCTTGAAGAGCATGACCGGCAGCCCCACCTTGAAGACGAAATCGTTGAGCTTGTCCGCAAAAGCCTGGCTGAAAAAGCCCAGCCTGCGGAACACCAGACCCAGCAGCATCAGCAGAAAGATGGGGGCGGTGGCGTTGAGGCAGTAGGCCAGATTCTCCAGCATGGAATTCTCCTCCCGGCATGGTCGTTTTCTCTATTATAGACGCATTGTTCCAGCAGTGCAAGAAAGTTACCGGCAGGTAAGCGGGTATAGGACGGGCCGGGCGGCACATAGAGTGTGCCGAAGGGGGAGTGTGCCATGGAGTGCCGGGTTTCGGAGCTGCGGTATAAGGAGATTATCAATGTGTCCGACGGCAGCCGCTACGGCTGGGTGGGGGATGTGGAGGTGGATCTGGATAGCGGGCAGGTCCGGGCGCTGGTGGTGCCGGGGCGCCTGCGGCTGTTTGGCCTGCTGGGCCGGGAGGAGGACCGGGTCTTTCCCTGGGAGGCGGTGCGCCGCTTCGGCGCGGACACCATTCTGGTGGAGACACCTCCCCTCAGCCGCCTGGGCAAGGGGAATTGAGGTTGCCAGGAGAGGGGGGGACGTGGTATACTACTACTTTAGAGTATAGAAACAGGAGGGAAATCCCATGTGCGGTATTGTCGGATTTGTCGGACGGGAGGAGGCTGCCCCCATTCTGCTGGACGGCCTCTCCCGGTTGGAATATCGGGGCTATGACTCCGCGGGCATCGCGGTTTACGGCAGGCGGGAGGGCCTGCAGGTGGTCAAGGCCAAGGGCCGTCTCCAGGTACTCCAAGATCTGGTACAGGGGGGCAGGACGGTCCACGGGACACTGGGGCTGGGACACACACGCTGGGCCACCCACGGGGAGCCATCAGACGTCAACTCCCACCCCCAGGTCAGCGAGAGCGGCCGGTTTGCGGTGGTGCACAACGGCATCATCGAGAATTACATGGAGCTGCGGGAGTTTCTCCAGTCGGAGGGGATTACCTTCGTCTCCCAGACGGATACCGAGGTGGTGGCCCAACTGCTGGAACACTACTATGACGGGGATATCCTGGACGCGGTGGTGAAGACACTGAACCGCATCCAGGGGGCCTACGCCCTGGGCATTGTCTGCGCCGACTGCCCCGACCGGCTCATCGCCGCCCGGAAGGACAGCCCTCTCATTCTGGGCTATGGGGAGGGGGCCCACTATCTGGCCTCCGACGTGACCGCCCTCATCAAGTACACCCGGGAGGTGTGCTACCTGGACGACGGGGAGATTGCCGAGCTCACCGCCGACCACCTGTGGGTCTATGACGCCTATCTCCGGCCCGTTGAGAAGGAGCGCTGCCACGTGGACTGGGAGATCTCCGCCGCCGAAAAGGGCGGGTACGAGCACTTCATGGCCAAGGAGATCATGGAGCAGCCCGAGGCATTCCGCAAGACCGTGTTTCCCCGCATCCAGGAGGGGCGGGTGGTGCTGGATGAGCTGAACCTGGAGCCGGACTACCTGCGGGAGCTGGACAAGCTCTATGTGATCGCCTGCGGCTCCTCCTACCACGTGGGCATGGCCGCCAAGTACACCCTGGAACGGCTGCTGCGCAAGCCGGTGGAGGTGACGCTGGCCTCCGAGTTCCGCTACTGCGACCCCATCGTTACCGACAAAACCCTGGTGCTGGTCATCAGCCAGTCCGGCGAGACGGTGGACACCCTGGCCGCCCTGCGGGAGGCCAAGCGCCTGGGAGCCCGGGTGCTCTCTATCGTCAACGTGGTGGGCTCCACGATCGCCCGGGAGAGCGACGACGTGCTCTATACCTGGGCCGGGCCGGAGATCGCCGTGGCCACCACCAAGGCCTTCTCCACCCAGCTTGCGGTGGTGTACCTCATCGGCCTGTACTGCGCCGAGGCCCTGGGCACCCTGGACGAGGCGGAGTACGACCGCATTGTGTCCGAGCTGCTGCTGATCCCCACCAAGCTGGAGCAGATTCTGGACAACCGGGCGGACATCCAGTATTTCGCCTCCCTCTACTTCAACCACCCCTCTATCTTCTTCATCGGCCGCAACATCGACTACGCCATCGGCATGGAGGGCTCCCTCAAGCTCAAGGAGATCTCTTACATCCACTCGGAGGCCTACGCGGCCGGCGAGCTCAAGCACGGCACCATCTCCCTCATCGAGCCGGGCACCCTGGTGGTGGCCCTGGCCAGCTATGTCAAGCTCTTTGACAAGACCATGAGCAACGTGGTGGAGGTGAAGAGCCGGGGGGCCGACGTGCTGGGCCTCACCGTGGACGCCCGGGCGGCGGACATGGCCAAGACGGTGGACCACGTGATTCCCGTCCCCGACACCCACCCCCTGCTTCTCCCCTCACTGGACGTGGTGCCCATGCAGCTCTTTGCCTACTACGTGGCCCTCCAGCGGGGCTGCGACATCGACAAGCCCCGCAACCTGGCCAAGTCGGTGACCGTGGAATGAGGGGGGACGGAATGAAAAGGCTCACTGCTCTGCTCCTGGCCGCGGCTCTGGCCCTGTCCCTGGCGGCCTGCGGGCCGGAGGGCAAAGCGGCGGATACCGTCCGCTACGGCCTATCCAATGCCTGGGACGCTCTGATGCCCTACAACAGCCCCTCGGGGAGCAACTACTCCCGTATTATTTACGACAAGCTTTACGACCGCCTGGCCTATGTCCACGCCGACGGCACCCTGGAGCCCCGCGCGGCGTCCTCCTGGGAGAGCGCCGACGGCGGAACGGCCGCCCTGTTCCACCTGGATGAGAAGGCCGCCTTCCACGACGGCACCCCGGTGACGGCGGAGCACTGGACGGATACCATTGCCCTCCTGACCGACCCGGCCTGCCCCACCCTGGGGCGGTCGGCCTTTGCGGTGCTCTCCGGCACCGACGACACCGGCGCGGCGGTGCCTGGGGAGGCCCTGGGAGCGGAGGCGGTGGACAAGTACACCCTGAAGCTCACCTTCAAGACCCCCACCACGCCGGAGGACTTCCTGCTGGACAAGAACCGGGAGTACTACGTTCTGCCCACCCATCTGCTGGAGGGGACAGCGCCGGAGGACGTGATGGAGCTGGCGCTGTGGGACGAGCCTGTTGGCTCCGGCCCCTGCAAATTCGTCTCCGAGACGCCGGGGAGCCAGCTAGTGCTGGAGG
>ENA-OWOO01000212-OWOO01000212.1-gut-metagenome-genome-assembly--contig:-NODE-212-length-13797-cov-2.764869_pt1 | contig 13797 bp, 9 predicted proteins | sample MGYA00248259_ERZ651802 | MGnify/ENA primary metagenome ERZ651802 (study PRJEB26908, sample SAMEA4031702) | gut metagenome | biome: gut; feature: normal infant; material: stool | place: China | collected 2015 ... | reverse complement strand
AGTTGATGGCTATAATGTTATTCATGCCTGGCCAGAATTGAAAGAGTTAGCAAAAGATAATTTAGACGCAGCTAGAATGCGATTAATTGATATTATGTGCAACTATCAAGGTTACAAAAAATGTATTTTGATTTTAGTATTTGATGCATATAAGGTTAAAGATAATATTGGTTCAACTACTAAATATCATAATATTTATATCGCATATACTAAAGAAGCACAAACAGCTGATATGTATATTGAGCGGGCAACTCATGAGTTGGCAAGTAAATACAATATTACAGTGGCCACATCTGATGCGTTAGAACAATTAATCGTATTAGGGCAAGGTGGGAAAAGAATATCTTCTCGCGAACTTCGATTAGAAGTAGCACAACTTGATCAAGAAAAATTAGAAGAATTCCGACGTAAACAACCTAAGAGTCATAATTATTTATTAGAAGGACTTAAGAATTTTAATCAGGATTAGGAGTTTGAAAATGAAAAAAACATTTAAATATAATCTTAATTATATTGGTGGTATTGCTGAATATCAAAAGCGTGCTATTTATACCTTAAATCTTAAAGAAAATAGCTTTTCAGTTGATGGTATCTTCAAAAGTAGAAAGTTTTCTTATAACGATATTATTGAAGTGAAATATGGTGAAATCGAGGAATTAAAAAAACAGCTGGATCCTGTAAATGTTTTATTATTTGGACGAATGGCGTTATTAGATAGACGATTGAATCGTAAATTAAAATATTGTTTAGCTATTATTTTAAAAGAGGAAATGACTATTGTTTTTGCTGAGGAATACGATGGTACGATTAAAACAGCATATAATACACTAAGTAAAATATATAAAATGACCGGCTCTAAATAGAAGCCGGTTTTTAATTTTAGTAAATACCTTGACAGACTTTATTAATAAGATTAGTATACTAATAGTTAGGATACTAATAATAGGAGGAAAGATGGCTAATTCATTATATTATTTATTATTTAAAACAGCGCATACACAAAGGAAAAAGAATATTCCTTTTTTAAAAGAACTGAATTTAGCACCAGGACAGCCAAAGGTTTTACGATATTTGTATGAACAGAAAAGAGAATGTTTACAAAAAGATATTACTAAAGGTTGTGATATTGAGCCTGCTACAGTTTCAATTATGCTAAACAAATTAGAAAGTAATGGTTTTATTAAACGGAATTATAGTGAGGAAAATAAGAGAAATGTATATATTCAACTTACCGAATTAGGAAAAATCACTTTTCTTAAATGGCAAGCATATCTAGATGAGCGTGAAGATATTACCTTGAGAGATTTTAGCAAGGAAGAAAGAAAACAATTTATTAATTACTTAGAGCGCCTTTATGACGCCTTGTTAAAGGAGGAATAAGATGTTCAAACAATTTTTTGGCTATTTTAAAAACTATAAAAAATATCTTTATTTAAGTGCAGTGTTTGTTATTTTAGAAACTCTTTTTGAGTTGATTATTCCTTTGATAATGGCTGATATTATTGATATCGGTGTAGCAAATAAAGATAGAAATTATATTCTGATCAAAGGGGGATTAATGATTATATGTGCGCTTTTGTCGCTTGGTTTAGGCTTATTGTATGCAAAGACTGCTGCCAAAGCAGGACAGGGGTTTGGCTATGAATTGCGAAAAGCACAATATCAAAAGATTCAAGAATTTTCGTTTAAAAATACAGATCATTTTAGTACTTCATCGTTAGTTACTCGACTTACAAGTGATGTTACTATTTTACAAAACGCTATTTGTAATGGGATTCGTCCGTTAGTTAGAGCACCTTTTATGATGTTAACTGCACTAACTATGGCAATACTAATTAATGCTAAATTAGCTGTTGTTTTTTAATAGCTATTCCTGTTCTAGCAACATGCTTAATTATAATTATGTCAAAAGTTCGTCCTTTATATGGGAAAATGCAAAGAGCTTTAGACTCTGTCAATTCGATAGTTCAGGAAAATCTAATTGCGATCAGAGTTGTAAAGTCATATGTTAGAAAAGATTACGAACAAGCTAAATTTAATGAAGTTAATTTGAATTATCAACAAGTTTCACGTAAATCATTCCATTATGCAGTTATGAATATGCCGTGTTTTCAATTTGTGATGTATTCGACGATTATTGCAATTCTATGGTTTGGGGGTGGGATGATTCAGGTTGGAAATATGCAAGTAGGTGAATTAACAGGATTTTTAAGCTATATTATGCAAATCTTAAATTCCTTAATGATGATTTCAAATGTTTTCTTGATGTTAACTCGTTCTCTAGCTTCGGCATATCGGATTCAAGAAGTTTTTGATGAAGAAATAGATATTAAAGATGAAAAAAGTGACATAAAGATTACGAGGGGAAAAATCATATTTAAAAATGTTGCTTTTAAATATGACTTAAAAGCAAAAGAATATGTATTAAATAATATAAATTTGGAAATTGAGCCTGGTGAAACTGTTGGTATTATCGGGGGAACAGGTAGTGCCAAAACTTCATTAGTACAATTGATTCCTAGATTATATGATATTACAGCAGGGGATTTATTAATCGATGGTCATGATATAAAATCATATGGAATCGAACATCTTCGAGATGAAATTGCTATGGTATTACAAAAAAACACTCTATTTTCTGGAACGATTAAGGAAAATATTTTATGGGGTAAAGCAGATGCTAGTGATCACGAACTTAATGAAGTTTTAGACATTGCTTGTGCCAGTGAATTTATCGATGCATTGCCTAAGGGAATCAATACAGATTTAGGGCAAGGTGGAGTTAATGTTTCTGGTGGGCAAAAACAAAGGTTATGTATTGCACGTGCATTATTAAAGAAACCAAAAATTTTAATTCTTGACGATTCTACCAGTGCATTAGATACAGCAACTGAACGAAAACTAACAGATGGATTAGCATACTATTTGCCTAAGACAACTAAAATTATTATTTCACAGCGATTATCATCACTTGCCCATGCAGATAAAATTGTTATTTTAACTGATGGTAAAATTGATGATATAGGAACACCTGAAGAATTAGCAAATCGTAATCATATCTATCAAGATTTATGTAAAATTCAAGAAGGAGATAAATAATATGGCTAGAATAAACGGAACTCCACGCCCTAAAAATTTAAAGAAAACTTTAAAAGCAATGGCTAGTTATTTAACTCGACATATAGGAACACTCATAATCATTGCTATTTTAGTATTAATTAGTGCAGGTGCAAATATTTTAGGTACTTATTTATTAAAACCGGTTATTAACGATTACATTCTACCAGGTAATAATGCTGGACTATTACAAGCAATAATAACGATGGCAATTATGTATTTAACTGGTGTCGGGGCTTGTCATCTATATAATCAATTAATGGTAAAAACTGCTCAAGAAATCGTTAAAGAAATTCGTGAAGATTTATTTGATAAGATACAAAACTTACCGCTTAGTTTTTTTGATCAGCGTACTCATGGTGAGTTGATGAGTCGATTTACTAGTGATATTGATACAATTTTAGAAGCTTTAAATAATAGTTTTGCAATGTTGATTCAAAGTTTTATAATGATTGTAGGAACAATTACGATGATTATTATTTTAAATCCTTATCTATCAATCATTGTAATTGCTTCAATGGTAATGATGTTTATTTTTATTCGTTATAGTAGTAAAAAGAGTAAGCAGTATTTTAATCAACAACAAAAATATATGGGAAGTTTAAATGGTTTTATTGAAGAAATGGTCGAAGGAAGTAAAGTAGTTAAAGTTTTCAATCATGAACAGGTGAACTTTGCCGAGTTTGAAAAAAGAAATCAAGCTTTACGACAAGCAGCTACGAAAGCAGTTACTTATTCAGGAACTATGATACCAACAGTTGTCAGTATTTCATATTTGAATTATGCATTATCTGCTGTAATAGGCGGGTTTATGGCAATTTATGGGATTATGGATTTAGGAAGTTTATCATCATATTTGGTTTTTGTTCGACAAACTGCGATGCCAGTAAATCAATTTTCCCAACAAATGAATTTTATTTTGGCAGCAATGTCAGGTGCAGAACGTATTTTTGAAATTATGGATGAAAAAGTTGAAATAGATGAAGGAAGTGTCACTTTAACAAATGTTCGCAATGAATATGGTAAGCTAGTTGAGTGTCATGAAAATACTGGACTTTGGGCTTGGCGTCATCCCCGTTCTAATGGTGATGTAGAACTGGTTTTGTTAAAAGGTGATGTTCGCTTCCATGATGTTTGTTTTAGTTATGTCCCCAACCATCCTATTTTAAAAAATTTAAACTTATATGCAAAACCAGGTCAAAAAATTGCATTTGTGGGCTCTACAGGAGCTGGGAAAACAACTATTACTAATTTGATTAATCGTTTTTATGAATTAGATTCTGGCAGTATAACATACGATGGAATTGATATTAAATTAATAAAAAAAGCAGCATTGCGACAATCGTTATCAATGGTTTTGCAAGACACTCATTTATTTACAGGAACGATTGAAGATAATATACGTTACGGTAAATTAGATGCTAGTGATGAAGAAGTGGTGGCAGCAGCTAAACTAGCAAATGCAGATTCATTTATTCGGCGACTTCCGCAAGGCTATCAAACAATGTTAACCGGTGATGGTTCTAACTTATCACAAGGACAACGTCAGCTATTAGCTATCGCTCGTGCAGCAATTGCTAATCCCCCAGTTTTGATTTTGGATGAGGCTACAAGTTCTATTGATACTCATACTGAAAAATTGATTGAAAAAGGGATGGATAGTTTAATGAAAGATCGTACCGTTTTTGTAATTGCACATCGTCTTTCTACAGTTCGTAATTCAAAAGCAATCATGGTACTCGATCATGGGGAAATCATAGAACGTGGGAATCATGATGAATTAATTAATCAAAAAGGAAGATATTATCAATTGTATACTGGAAAAATGGAGTTGTCATAGAGGATATCAATAGGTATCCTTTTTTGTATTGATAAAGTGTGAAGATTGTATAAATGACCAATTTGTGTTATCCTTTAGGGGATAAGGGAATGGAGATAAGCATATGAAAAAAGTAAGATTAGTTTTGATATCTTTATTAATGTTTTTTGCTGTAACTGGATGTAGTAATGAGGATAAAAACTTATTAGACAAGGATGATCCAACGACGATTCAAGTATGGCATTATTATAATGGTGCGCAACAAGAGGAATTTAATCGTCTAGTCGATGAATTTAACAAAACAGTCGGTAAAGAAATAGGGATAAATGTTAAGGGCTCTGGTCAAGGAACAATTTCTGATTTAGAAAGAAATGTCTTAGATTCAATTAATGGAAAAGCTGGGGCTGCAGATATTCCGAATATTTTTGCAGCGTATGGTGACACAGCTTATCAAGTGGATAAGTTAGGTTATGCAGTAGATTTAAATAAATATTTTAGTAAAGACGAGCTATCTAAGTATGTCGATGGTTATCTTGAAGAAGGACACTTTTCAAGTAAAGATACATTAAAAATTTTTCCAGTGGCTAAATCAGTAGAGTTATTTATGTTGAATAAAACAGATTGGGAGAAGTTTGCAAATGCTACGGGTGCTTCAACAAATGATTTAAATACAATTGAGGGTGTTACTAAGGTTGCAGAGCAATATTATAACTGGACTGATAGTTTGACAGCTGCTCCAAATGATGGAAAAGCATTTTTTGGTCGTGATGCTTTTGCAAATTATATGCTCGTTGGCTATCGCCAGCTAGCAACAGATATTTTTAGTAAAAAGGATAATAAAATCGTATTAAATTTTGAAGCAGATATTGCTAAAAAATTATGGGATAATTATTATGTTCCTTACATAAGTGGTTATTTTAGTTCATCAGGTAAATTTAGAAGTGATGATATAAAAATCGGAAATATTCTTGCTTGTGTTTCTTCATCTTCGAGTGTCACATATTTTCCTAAAGAAGTTATTTTAAATGACGAAGAAAGCCATTCAATTGAATTGGAGACATTTGCTTGCCCTAAATTTAAAGATGGTAAAGATTATGTCGTTCAACAAGGAGCAGGAATGGTTGTTCTCAAAAGTGAAGAAAAAGAACAACAGGCAGCTGTTGAATTTTTGAAATGGTTTACTAGTGATAAACAAAATATTGCTTTTTCAAATGCTAGTGGTTATTTGCCAGTTACCAAAAGTGCAAATGATCTTGATAAGATTACTGATGAAGTAGAAGTCAATGAGTCAGTAAAGAAAACGTTAAATACTAGTCTTAAAATGATTTCAGATAATAATATGTATACATCAGTTCCTTTTGAAAAGGGAACTGATGCAAGAAATGTTTTAGAAACAACAATGAGTAATTTAGCTAAACAAGATCGTGAAACAGTTATTACTAATCTTTCAAATGGAATGAATTTAGAACAAGCAATTAGCCAATTTAATAATGATACTTATTTTAATCAGTGGTATACTAATACTAAAAGCCAATTAGAATCATTAATTAAATAGTTCTATAGAAGGAGGATTGTGATGTTTCGTAAAATCATGAAAAACAAATCAATTTTTTCATATTTACTTGTAGTAATGTGTATTTTAGTGTTAATCGAGACAACAATCCTTGTTGGTAGCCTTTCAACTGGTGGAATGTTTGCTAAATTAAACCAGAACGCTAAAGATATTGTTGATCAGCGAGTTATTAATCGAAGCAGTTATCTTCAAAATGAAATGTTAAACAATTGGTCCAATTTATCTCAATTGACAGACCACATAAATACGACAGCTAAGCAGCTTGTTAGTGAAGGAAAGGTTGATTATGAGCATCTTGATGACAGCTCTGAAACAGCAACACCACTTATTTTGGCAGTTGTAGATCAATTGATTTCAACAATGCGCTCTCAGCATGTTACAGGGGCATATATCATTTTTAATAATCATGACTTGGATAAGGGACTTGAAGATAAACCTGGAATATATTTAAGAGATCTTGATCCATTATCAAAAGCTTCAGCAGAAAATGGGGATTTATTAATTGAACGAGCTCCAACTGAAGTGGTTAAATCTTTAAATATTGCTACTGATTCATCATGGCGGCCACGTTTTGAATTTAAAAAAGCAAACATAAAATATTATGATTTTTTCTATACTCCATACCAGCAGGCAATTAGTAATTCACAAGAATTTTCGAGTACTGATATGGGCTATTGGGGTGGGAGTTTTCGCCTGAGAGATTCTGAAAATGAGGCTTTCACCTACTCATTACCGCTAATCAACGATCAAGGAGCTGTTTATGGTGTCGTTGGAATTGATATTACATTAGATTATTTGAACAAATTATTGCCCAGTACAGAGTTACTTGATGAAGGTAATGGAAGCTATTTGTTGGCAATCAATCAAGATGATTCATTGATTTTAAGTAATATTTTAACGAATGGAAATATTTATACGACGAAAAGTCCTACAACTGAATTAATGCAATCTGAGAATGATTATTATATCAATCAAGGTTCTAACACTTTATATAGTTCATTAAAATATTTGAATATTTATAATTCTAATACACCATACAGTAATCAACGCTGGGCTTTAGTAGGAATAGTTGATACTTCAGATTTATTTGCATTTACAAATAAAATCACTTCGATTTTGATGTTCGCAATCTTTTTAACCTTGACAGTTGGAATTGGTGGAAGTTTCATTTTTAGTTATATCATTTCAAAACCAATAAAAAAATTATCAGATGAAGTCGTAAAAGCTAATATTAAAAATAAGATTTCTTTCAGACGTACAAATATTGCTGAAATTGATCATCTTGCAAATATGATGGAACAACTAAATCAAAATGTTCGTGATACTGCCTTGAAATTCACTAATTTATTACAAATGGCAAGTATTAAGCTAGCAGGGTTCGAATATAATATAAACACTGAAGAATTGTTTATATCAGATAACTTTTTTGAGGTTTTACTAAAATATGATGTTAATACTTCAGAATTAACAATGACAAAATTTAAAGAAACATTTGAAGGCTATAAACAATATATTGTTTCACATGATTATAGCAAAAAAGAATATCTCTTCAAAATTCCTGATGATGATAATTATGTTTTTGTGAATCTACGGCTATTGGTAAATGATAATGCATATACTGGGGTAATTGAGAATGTAACTAATACAATTGTTGAAAAGAATGTGATTGAATATGAACGTGATCATGATGCTCTAACTGGACTTTTGAATCGGAGAGCATTTATTAGGATCATGAATAGTTTATTTGAAAATGAAATAAACAAAATAAAAATAGCAGCACTATTGATGTTAGATTTAGATAATCTGAAGTACATTAATGATAATTATGGGCATGAAATTGGTGATAATTACATTTCTAAAGCTGCTGAAACATTTGTAAACAGCACCCCAGAAAATACTATTATTTCACGGATTTCTGGTGATGAATTTTTTGTTTTCTTTTATGGTTATGATGATGAAAATGTAATTAAGCAGTTAATTAATAAATTAAAGGAAGCAATTAGCAAGGCTTTTATTCCTTTGGCTGATAATAGTAATTTTCATGTCAATGCATCAGGCGGTATTGCCTGGTATCCACGGGATAGTGAATCTTTTGAAAAACTCCAACATTATGCTGATTATGCAATGTATAAGATCAAACGTACAAGTAAAGGTAATTTAACAGAGTTTAATCTCAATGATTATATTGCGGATTCTTTTTTAAGCGAAAGTAAAGAAGAATTAAACACTATTATTGAAGATCGAGCAATTCAGTTTTATTTTCAACCAATTATAAGTAGCAAAGATGGAACTATTTATGCATATGAATCATTAATGAGATCATTTATGCCATCATTAAAAAATCCCCTTGATATTTTAAAAATAGCTAAAGAGGAGGGACGTTTAGCAGAAATTGAAGAATTAACATGGTCCTCATCACTTGAAACCTTTGCCAACCATTTACGAAATGAGCGAATTAATAAAGATTGTAAAATATTTATTAATTCTATTTCAAATCAAATTTTAAGTACTAAAAAAATTGATGAGCTAGAAAAGGAGTATTCAAAGTATTTAAAAAATGTTGTTTTAGAAGTTACTGAAGTTGAGTACATTGACGAAAATTATCATCAGCAAAAAGCAGAATTAATGAAAAAATGGCAAGCAGAATTAGCATTAGATGATTATGGAAGTGGATATAATAGTGATCGAATCTTATTGCTGATTTCACCTAAATTTATTAAAATCGATATGGATATAATTCGTAATATTGATAGTGATCCTGATAAGTGTAAAATTGTTGAAAACATTGTTAATTATGCTCATGAACGGGATATGAAATTAATTGCTGAAGGAATTGAAACGATTGATGAATTAAAGCAGGTGATTAAGCTTAAAGTTGATTATCTTCAAGGTTTTTTATTAGCCAAGCCGCAATATTTACCACCTCGGATTCAAGAAGATGTGATTAAGTTAATTCAACTTTTAAATGAAAAATAGATATAGAAGGTACAGTAATGTATCTAAATATATCTTTTTGTTTAGATAAATAGATTTGTTTTAAATGGGAGCCTGTCCAAGAAAAACTTGAACAGGCTTATTAATGCTATAAAGCTTTTTTACTATTTAGGTTCTTAAGATAATAACTAACACTCCTTGTCAGGATGATTAAAACAGGAATGCTAATAACAATCGTAATTAGGATAATTTGAATTAACTTAGGTGTTAATACATGCATTTCTAAAAGTGGCCAAAAAATCGGTGTAGAGAGGATAAAGCCAATAATATCAATTATTAAAACTCCACCTCGATACCAGTTTAATGGTTTATAAATACGATAAATCATGTGAATAGACACAAAAGCAGTTGTAAAATATAGGACTGAAAAAGTTTCTGCTAACGACAATTGTAAGGTTGGTGCGAGTAATCTTATACCAGCAACGCTTAAAACTATTGCTAATGCGTTAGGTAAGGAAAAACGCATAGCATGATGACCAATTGATTCTTTTGGTTTTTCGATATTTCGTTCAAATAAAATCATAAATGAAGGGAAACCTTCAATAAACATATCCAATAAAGTCATTTGGAAAGGAATAAAAGGATAAGGTATATTCATTAAAATAGATAATATTGAAAGTAAAATCGTGTAAATTGTTTTCAAGTAATACATTGACGCAGAACGTGTAACATTATTAATAACTAGGCGACCTTCTCGAACAACTTCTACTAATGTTTGTAATTTACCATCAATAATAATAAATTGCGATACTTGGCGGGCAATATCGGAACCAGAACCCATCGCAATTGAAACATCAGCATCTTTTAATGCTAAAACATCATTTACTCCATCACCTGTCATCGCAACCTTTTGATTATGTATTTGTAAACATAAGATCATCTGGTGCTTTTGAAAAGGACTAGCACGACCAATGACATTATAGTTTAAAATTGCATCTTCTAATTGTTGATCAGTAACGATTGTTGAAGCATCAATGTATTTTTCTGCATTAGCAACACCTGCTTGACTAGCGATTGCACTAACTGTCGCTGGATTATCACCAGATATAACTTTTACAGCAACATCATTATCACTGAAAAATTTAAGGGCTTCATGAGCATCTTTCCGAATAGGATCTTTAATAACAATTAGCCCAATCGGTGTTGTTTGTCCTAAAGTTTCCTGTAAGATATTTAATGTTGGGTGATGGCCAATTAATAAAACACGTGCGCCGCTTTTTTGCATCTCAATAATTCTTGGTGATAATTGATAATCAGGACGAATTATTTCTGGTGCTCCAACAATAATTGTTCCTATTGAATCTAGTTCAATGGCGCTCCATTTCCGGGCTGAAGAAAAAGCTATACGGTCTAATGTTTCATACTTTGCAGGGCCAGTAAAATAGTTACTAAGTGTTTTAAAAGTAATATTATTATCAAGAGATCCTTTAACAAAGGAACACATAATCTCATCCAGATCAAGATTTAATGGATTTTTTAATTTAATGACTTGTTCGATTTCCATTTTTCCTTCAGTCAAGGTACCGGTTTTATCTAAACATAGAACATCAATTCGTGATAAGGTTTCAATACTAAACATTTCTTGAACTAAAGTGTTCATTTTCCCTAATTTAACAACACTAGCAGCTAAAGATACACTTGTTAATAGAACTAGTCCTTTAGGAAGCATCCCTAGCAGAGCTGTAGCAGTGTTGACGATTGTGCTTGTAATTCCTTGATCACGAATGATATAAGCCTGATAGAGCATTAAAATACTTAATGGTAAAACTAAATAACTAGTATAACGAGTAACTTTATTAAAAGTGTTTAATAAGACAGAGCTAACAGGCTTACGAGTTCTTGCCTGATCAGTAATTTTATTTGCATAGTTATCTTTTCCAACATGTTCAACCTTACCATAGCAAGCACCGCTCAAAATAAAACTACCAGATAATAAATGGTCACCAGGCCCTTTAGAAATTGGATCAGCTTCACCAGTTAAAAGTGATTCATCAACTTCAACATTATTTTCAATAATAATTGAATCAGCACTGATTTGATTACCGGTTTCAAAATAAACTACATCATCTAGAACGATTTCTTCGTTATCGATTGAAATCGTTTTTCCCTCACGAATAACTTTAGTTTTTGGCGAAACGATCAAGTTTAATTTAGCAACCATATTTTTAGATTTTATTTCTTGTCGCGCTCTAATAACAGTATTTGAAATGACAATAACAACAAAAAATAAACTTGAATATGCTTGAACAGCAATTAGAGCAGCAGCAATAATAAAATTATAGGCATTAAAGAGGTTAAAAACATGCCCCATAATAATTTGAAAATTACTTTTAACTACTGGTTTAGGGGAAAGGTTCACTTTCCCTTCACTAATACGCTTTGCAACTTCTTGTTTATTTAAACCTTTAATTTTTCCCATAAATAACATCCTCATAAAAAACAAAATTTATCTAATTGTAATATAACTACAATTGCTTTGCAATGAATTAGCAAGAATTAACCAATACATAACAATTATAATCATAACACGCTATTTTAAAAATTCTATCATAATAAATCCTAAGAATCTCTTAATAAATCTTAAAAATAAAAATAGTTTTATTGAAATAGGTTCCATCTTTTGAAAAATCAAATTCTAGAGCCAATTTCGAAAACTACTTTTAATTATTAATATGATGATGAGGAACATAAGAATTGTCATCTATACTTTTAAAAGAATAACCTAGTGCCTGATAATACTCGATTATTGCCGGAAGGGCATCTACCGTGGTATTTTTGGCATCTGTATCATGAGCAAGAATCACTTGATTATTGGCATTTCCAGCTGTAGCAGTAGCAATGATTTGATTACTGGAATATTGTTTCCACCGGCATCACCTGTACTATAATTCCAATCATAAAATTGATAACCACGGTCAATTACTTCGTTTGCTAGAATACTCATTATTCCAGGACAATATTTACGTGAAATTGTATTTGAAGCTCCACCAGGGAAACGAATATACTTTGGAATAAAGCCAATTTCATTTTTAACCATGTTTCCAACTCTTTCTAAATCATTAAAATATGCGGTTACTGAAGTATAAACGGTTTTATAATCATGGCTGTAAGTATGTAAACCGATTGTATGACCTCGCTGATATGCTTCTTTGATCAAGTAATTATAGTTTTGGTTTGTACCAGTCACAAAGAAAGTTGCTTTTGCATGATATTTGTCAAGAATATCTAAAATACGTTTGGTATTTTTTGAAGGACCATCATCAAATGTCAAATAAATAACTTTTTCTTCAGTTTGAGCATAAACTCCAATTTCTTTCTTTTCAACAACTGAAACTTTTCTTTTAGCAACTATTTTATTGCCAGACCTATCTTTGCAAGTATAGGTTACAATATAATCACCTAATTTATCCAATCTTACTTTTTTGTTATCAATAGTCAATTGTGGATGTGGATCACGATTATCATTTCCTTTAACGCCAGCTAAATAATCAACCTTACCATTTAAAGTGACAGTTAGATCATTAAGACCAGAAATAGTTGGTTTTGTTGTATCTTTAGATAAAACTGTAACAGTAGCGTGCTTTGTTGATTTATTATTACTTTCATCGCTAACAATTACTGTCACTTTGACTTTTCCTTTTTTTGAAAAATTATATGCATCTTTAAAAGAAATAGTTGTTTTTGTTTCATCAACAATGTTATCAACTAACATTGTTGGATCAACATCCATTCCTGCATCTATTTCAATATTATTAATTTCAAATTTAGGCTTAGTTTTATCAACTACGTTAATATTTACTGTGAACTTTTTGCCCTGATAAATATAGGTAACAGGATAGCTGCCAATTTTATCATTTTTTAATTTAGATGTGTCGACCTTAATATCGGATGTTTGGACATTTTTAATATTTTTAATTATTTTTTGATAAATCTTCATTTCCTCATCTAACTCTAAGCAATATGGAACCTCTATTTTTACTATTCTATCTAAAATAGCTTCGTTGGTATGATCTGATTTAAATTTATTCCATTCTGCTTCATTTGAATGAGCAATTATAAGTCCATCAAAATAAATCATCGATCCTTTTCCTGGAGATGGCACAGACTTTTCTTGAGTAGCTGTAATTATTGTATGAAGATACTCAACATCATTTTTGAATACTTCAATAAATTCAACTAACCCTCTATTACCAACATTAAATGCACCGTTTAATGAGAATATCCTTGGATCATCCTCTGGATACATGTCCATTTTAGAAATATCAATAGATCCTGTTAAAATTGAGGTATCTTG
>ENA-OWOO01000202-OWOO01000202.1-gut-metagenome-genome-assembly--contig:-NODE-202-length-14113-cov-3.258763_pt1 | contig 14113 bp, 14 predicted proteins | sample MGYA00248259_ERZ651802 | MGnify/ENA primary metagenome ERZ651802 (study PRJEB26908, sample SAMEA4031702) | gut metagenome | biome: gut; feature: normal infant; material: stool | place: China | collected 2015... | reverse complement strand
CTCCTCCGGCGCCAAGGGCAAGCGCTTGGCTCTGCCCAACGCGGAGATCATGATCCATCAGCCCTCCGCCGGCACTCAGGGACAGATCACCGATATGGCCATCCACCTGAAGCGCCTGGAGATTATCAAAAAGCGCATGAACCACATTCTGGCGGACAACACCGGTAAGCCGCTGGAAGTGGTTACAGCCGACTGTGAGCGCGACAATTTCATGTCCGCGGAGGAGGCTAAGGAGTACGGCCTGATTGACAAGGTCATTTATACGCGATAAAATCCAACAGAGGGAGCGGGGAAGCAAACGCCCCGCTCCCTCTGAGCCTTAGAAAGACTTGAGGGAGCAAACCATGCCGAAAAATGACGAGCGCAAATCCGTGCGCTGTTCCTTCTGCGGCAAGCACCAGGAACAGGTCGCCCGCATCATCGCCGGTCCGGGCGCCTATATCTGCAACGAGTGTGTCCACCTGTGCATGAGCATTCTGGACGACACTTACGATCCCGAGGAGCAGGCCGGGCCGGACATCCCCGATGTGATCCCCACCCCCAGGGAGATCCGCGACGTGCTGGACCAGTATATCATCGGGCAGGAGGACGCTAAAATCGCCCTGTCCGTGGCGGTCTACAACCACTATAAGCGCATCTACTTCGGCGGCGGGGAGGACGTGGAGCTCCAGAAGAGCAACATCCTGCTCATGGGGCCTACGGGCTGTGGCAAGACCCTGTTCGCCCAGACCCTGGCCCGGATTCTGAAGGTGCCCTTCGCCATCGCCGACGCCACTACCCTCACCGAGGCCGGATATGTGGGCGACGACGTGGAGAACATCCTCCTGCGACTGGTGCAGGCTGCCGACTACGACATCGAGCTGGCTGAGCGCGGCATCATCTACGTGGACGAGATCGACAAGATCGCCCGCAAGAGTGAGAACACCTCCATTACCCGCGACGTGTCCGGCGAGGGCGTGCAGCAGGCCCTGCTGAAAATCCTGGAGGGTACTGTGGCCAACGTTCCGCCCCAGGGCGGCCGCAAGCATCCCCACCAGGAGTTCATCCAGATCAACACCAAGAATATCCTCTTCATCTGCGGCGGCGCTTTCGACGGGATGGAGAAGATCATCGAGCAGCGCCTGAACAAAAAGACCATTGGCTTCGGCGCGGACATCCAGAGTAAGAAGGAGCGGGATACTGCCTCGGTGCTCAAGCAGGTACAGCCCCATGACCTGCTCAAGTTCGGAATCATCCCGGAGCTGGTAGGCCGCCTGCCGGTGATCACCACCCTGAACGCTCTGGACAAGGGACAACTGGTGCGCATCCTCACCGAGCCGAAGAATGCCCTGGTGAAGCAGTACCAGAAGCTGTTGGAGTACGACATGGTGGAGCTGGACTTCGATACCCAGGCGCTGGAGGCTGCCGCCGACCGGGCCATCGAGCGCGGCATCGGCGCCCGCGGCCTGCGGGCCGTGCTGGAGGAGGTAATGACCCCTCTGATGTACGAGGTGCCCTCTGATCCAACGATCACCCGGGTGACGATTACGGCTGAGAGCGTGAAAGAACACGTTTCCCCCGCCGTTGAGCACGATCCCGACCGCACCCAGCGGCCCCGTCTTGGCGGTGCCGCCCTCCATGCGGAGCAGGGGGGCGTATCCCCCAAGGGAAATGTCTCTTAAACAGCAACTGAACCGGTGGGGCGGGGGAGCATCCCTCGCCCCATTCTGCATCAAATCCCTGCCCTGGAAGGAAGTGAATGTGTGATGGAAGAACTGAACCGGCAGCAAACTATGCCTGCTCTGGCCCTGCGGGGGCTGACCGTCTTTCCGCAGATGCTGCTCCACTTCGATGTGGGACGGCAGGCGTCCATTCAGGCACTGGACGAGTCCATGGCCTCAGGCCAGCCGATTTTCCTGGTGGCCCAGCGGGAGCTGGCCGTTGAAAGCCCGCAGGAAAAAGACCTTTACAGCATCGGGACCATCTGCAATGTGCGCCAGATTCTGCGCCTGCCCGGAGACAACGTGCGGGTGATGGTGGAGGGGGTCAGCCGCGGGCGGCTGTGCCTTCTGCCCAAGACCACGCCCTACCTGAACGCCCTGGTGGAGGAGCTTCCGGCGGAACAGCCGGTCCGCCGCTCCGCCCGGACGGAGGCCCTTATCCGCCAGACCTACGAGCTCTTCGAGCGGTTTATTGAGCTGGCCCCCAAGATGACTCCCGATGTGCTCCTCTCGGTGCTCTCCAGTGAGGACCCGGGCTACATCGCCGACTACATCGCCCAGAACCTGCCCATGCGCACGGGGGACAAGCAGGCCATTCTGGAGGAGCTGCGGCCGGTGCGCCGCCTGGAGCGCCTGTGCCAGAGCCTCCGCCGGGAGGTGGAGATTCTGGAGCTGGAACAGGAGATGCAGGGCAAGGTGCGGGAGCAGCTCACCCGCAGCCAGCGGGACTATGTTCTGCGGGAGCAGCTCAAGGTTCTCCAGCAGGAGCTGGGGGAGGAGGGTGCCGGCGGCGACAGCGAGATTGCCGAGTACCGCCAGCGCATCGCCAAGGCCAAGCTGCCCCAGGAGGTGGCGGACAAGCTCACGAAAGAGGTGGGCCGGCTGGAGAAGCAGCCCTTCGGCTCCGCCGAGGCCACCGTTCTGCGCAATTACCTGGATACCGTGCTGGAGCTGCCCTGGGGCAAGCACACCAAGGAGCGGGTCAACGTGGAGGCGGCCCGCAGGGTGCTGGATGTCGACCACTACGGCCTGGAGAAGGTCAAGGAGCGCATTCTGGAGTTCCTGGCGGTCAAGCAACTGGCCCCCGGACTGAAGGGACAGATCCTCTGCCTGGTGGGGCCTCCCGGCGTGGGCAAGACCTCCATCGCCATGAGCATGGCGCGGGCCTTAAACCGTAAGCTGGCCCGTATCTCCCTGGGCGGCGTCCATGACGAGGCGGAGATCCGCGGCCACCGCAAGACCTATGTGGGGGCCATGCCGGGCCGCATCATTGCCGCCGTCAAGCAGGCTGAGAGCTGTAATCCGCTGCTGTTGCTGGATGAGATCGACAAGCTGGGCAATGATCAGCGGGGCGATCCCGCCTCGGCCCTGCTGGAGGTGCTGGACGCCGAGCAGAACAGCACCTTCCGCGACCATTTTCTGGAGGTGCCCTTCGATCTCTCCGACGTGCTCTTTATCACCACCGCCAACACCCTGGATACCATCCCCCGGCCCCTGCTGGACCGGATGGAGGTCATTGAACTGACCAGCTATACCGATGAGGAGAAGCTGCAGATCGCCAAGCGGCACCTGCTGCCCAAGGAGCTGAAACGCCACGGGTTGACAAAGGCCCAGCTCAGGCTGACCGACGACGCCATCCGGGAGCTGATTCGGGGCTATACCCGTGAGGCCGGCGTCCGTGTTCTGGAGCGGAAGCTGGGGGCACTGTGCCGGAAGGCGGCTATGGACATTGTGTCAAATGGTGTAAAGTCGATTCACATCACAGGAGATAACCTGGAGGACTATCTGGGTATCCGCCGCTATCACCCGGAGCGGCTGCCCCGGACGGAGCAGGTAGGCGTGGTCAACGGCCTGGCCTGGACCCAGGTGGGGGGCGAGATCCTGGAGGTGGAGGCGGGCGTGGTGCCCGGCTCCGGCAAGGTAGAGCTCACCGGCAACCTGGGCAGCGTCATGAAGGAGTCCGCCCAGGCCGCCCTGTCCTACATCCGCAGCCGCGCCGTCCAACTGGGAATCGAGGCGGATTTTTACAAGACGAAGGACATTCACGTCCACTTCCCGGAGGGAGCAGTGCCCAAGGACGGCCCCTCCGCCGGCATTGCCATCACCACCGCCATGGTGTCCGCCCTCACCGGCGCGCCGGTGAGGCGGGAGATCGCAATGACAGGTGAAGTTACTTTACGGGGCAGAGTGCTGCACATTGGCGGCCTGAAGGAGAAGACCATGGCCGCCTACCGCAACGGCATCAAAACCGTGTTCCTGCCGGCGGACAATGTGCCGGATCTGGAGGAGATCGACCCCACCGTCCGGGCCGCTCTGCACTTTGTTCCGGTGGAGCAGGTGGATTCGGTGCTGGCCGAGGCGCTGGAGCTGAAGACCTGCGACCCCCTTCGGGATGACGCGCTCCCGCCCCCTGAGTCCGGCTCCCGGAGCCGGGAAGTACCCACCTTCCGACAGTGAGGAATTGACATGAGTGTGAATTTACAGAAGGCGGAGTTTGTGCGCTCCGCGGCCAAGGCCGGGGACTTTCCCCGGGATCGCCTGCCTCAGGTGGCCTTTGCCGGCCGCTCCAACGTGGGCAAGTCCTCGGTGATCAACCGGCTGCTCAACCGGAAGAATTTTGCCCGGGTGGGCGCGGCACCGGGCAAGACCACCCACATCAACTACTTTTTGATCGACGGCGCTTTCTACCTGGTGGATCTCCCCGGCTATGGCTACGCCAAGGTGTCCCAGGCGGAGAAAGCCCGCTGGGGTCGCCTGATGGAGGAGTGGTTCGCGGACAACTCCCTGATGACCCTGGGACTGATGATCGTGGATGCCCGGCACAAGCCCACGGCGGACGACTGCACCATGGCGGAGTTTTTCAAGAACAGCGGCCGTCCCTTTGCGGTTGTGGCCAACAAGCTGGATAAGCTGCGCAAGAGCGACATAGAGCCGAACCTGGCGCGCATCCGGGAAACTCTTGAGCTGGACGAGCCTGTAAAGCTGATTCCCTTTTCAGCCGAGAAGGGAGACGGCAAACAGGAGCTGCTCAATCTGATCCTGGAGCACGCGGAGGGAAGCGTATGAGATTTGTCAAACTGCTGCGAGAAGGAAGGGGCGTGTGGGGGGTGCTCCACGGCGATGTGGTGCGCACTCTGACAGAGCCGCCCTTTGAGGGTGTCCGTTATGACGGAGAGAGCCTGCCCCTGTCCGGCTGCCGCCTCCTGGCTCCCTGTGAGGCCACAAAAATTGTCTGCATTGGAAAGAACTATTTCGACCACATCCATGAAATGAAGTCCATGTTGGATGCCTCCAACACCCCCGACCGGCCCACCCTGTTTCTCTAGGCCCCCAACGCCCTCAACGCCCACCTGGGGACGGTTCACGCCCCAGACTTTGTAGGGCGGCTGGATTACGAGGGAGAGCTGGCCGTGGTAATGAAGCGGCGTGCCAAGGATGTGCCGGAGGAGGAGGCGCTGGACTATGTGCTGGGCTACACCTGCCTCAACGATATCACCGCCCGGGATGTCCAGAAGGCGGACGGCCAGTGGGCCCGCGGCAAAAATATGGATGGCTTTGCCCCCATGGGGCCTGTCGTCACCGACGAGGTGGACCCGGAACACCTGACCATCACCACCCGACTGAACGGTCAGGTGGTGCAGCAGGGGAGGACAGAGCAGCTCATCACTGGTGTGCGGGCGCTCATCTCTTTCATCACCGCCTCCATGACCCTGGAGCCGGGGGACGTGATCGCCACCGGCACCCCCGCCGGTGTGGGCCCCATGCAACCAGGCGATACAGTAGAGGTGGAGGTTTCAGGCATCGGAATCCTATGCAACACCATTGTATGAGAGGACGGCGGACGCTCAGGGGAGGGCTCCGCCGCTTTTCCTTGAGTTTCTCCTGGAAATTTGCTATAATTGACACGATCTTTGTGCTAGGGGGGCGGACGCTTGGGCTCCATATCCGACTTTCTCAACAACATGGACTGGTGGGGCCTGCTCACCCTCCTTATCAGCGCCGCGGCAGCTCTGCTGTGCATCACCCTGCACGAGCTGTCCCACGGCTTTGTGGCTTGGCGACTGGGAGATCCCACGGCCAAAAATGCCGGGCGGCTGACCCTCAATCCCATCCGGCATCTGGATGTGGTGGGTCTGCTGATGATGCTTGTGGCCAAGGTGGGCTGGGCCAAGCCGGTGCCGGTGGATATGCGCTATTTTAAGCACCCCAGGCAGGGAATGGCGCTTACCGCCCTAGCCGGACCGGCGGCCAACTTCCTCACCGCCCTGGCGGCGGTGGGAGTCAGCTCCGCCGTGTTCCATCTGGCCCCTCTGGGCCCGGCGGCGGTGTTCGTGCTGTGCTTCCTGTCCAACATGGCCCTGTTGGGGGTGGGGATGGGGCTGTTCTACCTGATCCCCCTGTCGCCCCTGGACGGCTCCAAAATCCTGTTCGCCCTGCTGCCCGACCGAATCTACTACACCATCTTGCGCTATGAGAAGTATGTGATGGGAGTGGTGATCCTCCTGGTGCTGGTGGGGGTGTTCGACAAGCCCCTGTCCTTCCTGATGGTCCATGTCCTACGGGGCTTTTGCACCCTCACCGGAATGCCTCTGGGCGGGTTGCTGCTGTTCCAGGACGCGTCTGCTATTTTAAATCTGTTTTGAGGTGAGGCGCCATCGAAACGCCGATTTTTCATCTGGAAAAGGTGGTCAAGGCCCGGGATGAGGCTATGGAGGACTTCAACGGCCCACTGGATCTGATCCTCCACCTGCTGAGCAAGAACAGGATGGAGATCAAGGACATCCAGATCTCCCTGATCCTAGACCAGTATCTGGAGTGGATGGATCAGCGCAAGCGGCTGGATCTGGAGGTGGCGAGCGAGTTTGTCACCATGGCGGCCCACCTGGTGTTCATCAAGACGCGGATGCTGCTCTCCATCCACGACGAGGAGGCCATCTCCGAGATGGAACAGCTCATTGCCTCTCTGGAGGAGCACCAGCGCCACGAAAACTTTGCCAAGATCAAGGCCATCGTGCCAGAGCTGTCCGACCGCTACGCCATCGGCCGGGACTATATTCCCAAGGTGCCCGAGGCCCTGCCGGTTAATAGGACCTACCGCTACGTCCACAAGCCGGAGGATCTGCTGCGTGCCATGACGGCGGTGCTGGCCCGGGTGGACCACCGCCTCCCGCCACCCATGGCGGCCTTCGAGGGCATCGTGGGCCGGGAGCCCTACCCGGTGGCGGACAAGGCCGGCGAAATTCTGGAACGGCTCAGCCGCTTCGGTGTGACCCGGTTCCGGGCTCTGTTCAAGGGCAACCGGAGCCGCTCGGAGGTGGTGGCCACCTTTATCGCAGTGCTGGAGCTGTGCAAGGCCCGCCGCCTGCGGCTGGCAGGCACGGAGAGCGACTGCACCGTGACCTGTACCGAGGAGGGCGGGGGAGAGCTGGAGCTGACCACCGATGGGGAGAAAACGGCAGATTGAGGGTATACTATGGAATTGAAGGAAATTGAATCCGCCATTGAGGGGGTCCTCTTTGCCGCCGGGGAGCCGGTGGGGGTGGAGCGCCTGTGTTTGGCGCTGGACATCGACCGGATCACGGCGGACTCCGTGTGCCAACGCCTGGCCGATGCCTACCGCTATGAGCGGCGTGGCATCCGCCTGGTGCGGCTGGACAACAGCTATCAGCTCTGCTCTGCGCCGGAGTTTGCCGACTGCATCCGCCGGGCGTTTGAGAGTCGGCGGCCCGCCCGCCTGAGCCAGCCCGCCCTGGAGGTGCTGGCCATCATCGCCTACTACCAGCCTGCCACACGGGCCTATGTGGACCAGATCCGCGGCGTGGACAGCTCCTACACCGTCAGCCTGCTTCTGGAGCGTGACTTGATCGAGGAGTGCGGCCGCTTGGCCGTGCCGGGCCGCCCCATCCAGTACCGCACCACCCAGACCTTCCTGCGCTCCTTCGGACTATCCAATCTGGATGAGCTGCCCGAGCTGCCCAACACCACCCCGGAGGACGGACAGCTTACCCTGGAGATGCAGGCGGCGGTGGAGCGGCTTCAGGCCGCCCAGACCGCGGAGGGGACAGAGGAGGTCACCGAGGAGGAGCTGCTTCAGGCGGCCCGGGAGATGGCACAGGCCGAGGAGGAGGCGTAGGGCTGGATGAAAGCAATCCTGATCCTGGGCGCGGTGCTTCTGGCGCTGGGAGCGCTCCTCCGCCTGGTGCGACTGGGCGCGCTGGCGGAGTACTCCGCCGCCGGACTGCGGCTCAAACTGAAGGTAGGGCCGCTGCGCCTGATGCTCTATCCCAGAAAGCCGAAACGGCCCCGCCGAAAGGCTGGGAAATCGTCCCGAAGGGAGAAAAAACGGGAGGAACGCCCGCAGCCGGAGCTGGGCGGCGGGCCGCTGGCGCTGGTGAAGCGGTTTCTTCCGCTGATCGCCGAGGCGGCGGGGCGCTTCCGGCGCAAGCTGCGCATTGATGTGTTCCAGCTTGAAGTTACCGCGGCGGCGCCGGACCCCGCTGCCGCCGCCCTGTGCTTCGGCGGGGTGAACGCATTTATCGGTATGATCTGGCCGCTGGTGGAGCAGAATTTTAACGTGAAGGAGCGGAGGCTGCGCACCCGGGTGGACTTTGACGCGGAGCAGCCCTCCGTTTATCTCTACGCGGCGGCCACCCTGACCGCCGGCCAGGCGCTGGCTCTGGGCCTGCGCCTGACCACACGGTTTCTGGCAGAGTTCTCCAAGTATCGCGCCGAGGCCGGGAGCCCGGCGACAAGCAAGCAGAAAGAGGCGGTTTAACGTATGGAAAAGCAACATCCCATCGGTGATCTGATGACCACCACTATGCAGAAGCTCCGGGAGATCGCGGACGTCAACACCATTGTGGGCAAGCCCATTTTGGCCGGTGAGATCACCATCATTCCCATCTCCAAGCTGACGGTGGGCTTCGCCTCCGGCGGCAGCGACTTTACCTCCAAGAACCAGAAGCCGGAGGACGACAACTCCTTCGGCGGCGGCAGCGGCGCGGGAATGAACCTGTCCCCGGTGGCCTTCCTGATTGTCAAGGGGGACTCGGTGCGCCTGATGCCCGTAGCGCCTCCGCCCGGCACCGCCGTGGACCGGGTGGTAGAGATGGTGCCCGATGTGATTGACAAGGTCACCGGCTTTATCGAGAAGCAGCAGGACAAGGATAAATCCCAGGGCTGACACGCATACTAGCAGCATCTATCCCCTGAGGTGATGCTGTTTGAAACGGTTTGCCGCCGTCCTTTTGACACTGGCTGTTCTGCTCTGTCCCTCCGTCCGGGCCGCCGGGCCCGGCATCTCGGCTGCCTCCGCCATCCTGATCGATGGGGAAAGCGGCCGGGTCCTTTATGCCCAGAACGCGGAGGAGGAGCGCCCCATTGCCAGCATTACCAAGCTGATGACCGCGCTGGTGGCGGTGGAATCTCACCCTGATCTGTCCGAGGTAGTCACCATCCGGCCCGAGTGGACCGGAGTGGAGGGCTCCTCCATGTATCTGAAGGCGGGGGAGGAGCTGACGCTGGAGGCGCTGCTCTACGGGCTGCTGCTCGCCTCGGGCAATGACGCGGCGGTGGCCATTGCGGGCTTCTGCGCCGGGGACGTGGATACTTTTGTGGCCTGGATGAATGACAAGGCCGCCGAGCTGGGCATGGAGCACACCCACTTTGAAAACCCAAACGGGCTCAATGACGAGGGGCACTACTCCACCGCCGCCGACATGGCTGCCCTGGCCCGGGTGGTGATGGAGCACGAAGCGCTGGCAAAGATCGTGGGTACCCGTTCCATCACGGTGGCAGGGCGCACCCTCACCAATCACAACAAGCTGCTCTGGCGGTATGAGGGCTGCACTGGCCTCAAGACCGGCTACACGGACAGGGCGGGGCGGACGTTGGTTTCCTGTGCGGAGCGGGATGGGCAGCGCCTGATTGCCGTCACGCTGAATGATCCCAACGACTGGGCAGACCACGCCGCCCTGTTTGACTATGGCTTTGCCCACTACCGCAGTGCCATGCTGGCCCTGGCGAACCGGACCTTCCGCATGCTCCCGGTGACGGGCAGCCTCAACCGCTTTGTGCCGGTCTATACGGCCGCCGATGTGTACTATCCGCTGACGGAAGGAGAGCTGGTCAAGGCCCGTGTGGAGCTGCCGGAGCGGGTGGAGGCCCCTATCCAGGGCGGAACCATTGCCGGCCGGCTGCTCTTTACGCTGGACGGCGCGGTAATCGGCGAGACCTATCTGCTCTATGCCGGCGATGTGGCGGACGACCGGGCCGGCCGCGGCCTGTTCGGCCGGGTGCTGGACTGGTTCCGGGCGGGGGAGGCCGACACGCTGGCGACGGTCTGCTGCCGCTGGATCTCTGATTCGAATTTGTAAAAAGGGGGGAGCGGCCATGGAAGAGCGGCTGCAGAAAATCCTTTCGGCCCACGGCGTGTCCTCCCGGCGGGCGGCGGAGGGCTATCTCTCCGCCGGGCGGGTGACGGTAAACGGATGTACCGCGCGGGTGGGGGACAAGGCCGACCCGGAGCGGGACGACATCCGAGTGGACGGGCGGCCTCTGCGGCGGCCCGCCCGCCGTACTTATCTGATGCTCAACAAGCCCAGGGGCTACGTAACCACCCTCTCTGATGAAAAGGGGCGGCGCACCGTGGCGGAGCTGGTGGCCGGCTGCGGCGCCCGGGTGTGGCCGGTTGGGCGGCTGGATCTGGACTCCGAGGGGCTGCTCCTCCTCACCGACGACGGGGCGCTGACCCACGCCCTTCTCCACCCCAGCCACGAGGTGGAGAAGGAATACCGGGTGTGGGTGGAGGGCGACGTGGACGCCGCCCTCCCGGTGCTGCGGGGCCCTATGGAGCTGGATGGGTACGCCCTCCGTCCGGCCCGGGTCACTCCGGCGGGGGAGGGAGTGCTCTCCGTGGTCATCCATGAGGGGCGCAACCGGCAGGTGCGCCGGATGTGCGCCGCAGCGGGCCTGCGGGTGCGCCGCCTCCAGCGGGTGCGGGAGGGGGAGCTCTGCCTGGGCGCGCTGCCTGTGGGAGCATGGCGGCACCTGACAGGTGAGGAGCTTTGTCTCCTGCGAAAATGATCTCTTTTTTGCAAGGAGATCAGGAAAACTTGCAGAAAGGGGATTGCTTTTCCGGTCAATTCCCGGTATGATAGGGACGAATCAAAACACAGCGTGGTATCATTCCCGCCACGGGCGGGCAGAAATGCGAGGGATCGTCCACAATGTCCAAAGATATCCTTTCGGTCATTCAGACCAATATGAGTACCTTTTCCAAGGGACAGAAGCTGATTGCCGGCTTTATCCTGGAATCCTATGACAAGGCCGCTTTCATGACTGCCAGCCGCCTGGGCAAGACGGTCAACGTCAGTGAGTCTACCGTGGTGCGCTTTGCCGCCGAACTGGGGTATGACGGTTATCCCGCTATGCAGAAGGCCCTGCAGGAGATGATCCGCAGCAAGCTCACCTCCATCCAGCGCATTGAGGTCTCCAACGACCGCATCGGTAATCAGGACATCCTGTCCATGGTCATGCAGTCGGATATGGATAAGATCCATATGACTCTGGAGGAGACCAACCGGGAGGACTTCGACCGGGCGGTAAGCGCCATTGTGGACGCCCGCCACATCTATATCCTGGGCGTGCGCTCCGCGGCGGCCCTGGCCAGCTTTCTGGGCTTCTACTTCAACCTGATTTTTGACAATGTCACCGTGGTACACGCCACCTCCACCAGTGAGGTATTCGAGCAGCTCTTGCGCATCGGTCCCAACGATGTCATTGTGGGCGTCAGCTTCCCGCGGTATTCCCGCCGGACTGTGAAGGCCATGCAGTTTGCCCACGACCGGGGGGCCGCCACCATCGCCCTCACCGACAGCGAAACCTCCCCCTTGGCTCCCATCTCCACCCTGACTCTGCTGGCCAAGAGCGATATGGCGTCCTTCGTGGACTCCCTGGTGGCTCCGCTGTCGCTGATCAACGCGCTGATTGTGGCCATCGGCCGCAAGAAAAACGACGACCTCTCCCAGACCTTTGAGACACTGGAGCAGATCTGGGATGAATACGAGGTCTATGAGAAAGTGGAAGAGATCACTTGAAGCATGTAATTGTCATCGGCGGCGGTGCGGCCGGCTGTATGGCCGCCGTCGCCGCCGCCCAAAAGGGTGCAGCCGTCACCCTGCTGGAGCGCAATCCCAAGCTGGGGCGCAAGCTCTACATCACCGGAAAGGGCCGCTGCAACGTGACCAACGACTGTGCGGCGCCGGAGGTGCTGCAGAATGTCCCACGCAACAGCCGGTTCCTCACCAGCGCCGTCACCCGCTTTCCCCCGGAGGCGGTGAAGGCGTTTTTTGAGGGCCTGGGAGTGCCGCTGAAAACAGAGCGGGGGAACCGGGTCTTTCCCTGCTCCGACAAAGCCGCCGACATCATCGACGCCCTGCTGTTGGCCCTGCGTCGGTCCGGGGTGCACATTGTGCAGGACCGGGCCCGCGCCCTGCGACGGGAGGGTGAGATCCTCACCGGCGTGGAGGGGGAGCGCGGCTTTTACCCCGGCGGGGCGGTGGTCATCGCCACCGGCGGGGTTTCCTATCCGCTGACCGGCTCCACCGGTGACGGATATGCCCTGGCTGTGGCGCTGGGCCACACCATTCTGCCGCCCAGAGGCAGCCTTGTGCCACTGGTGGCGGAGGGGGATGCCTGTGCAAAAATGCAGGGCCTGTCGCTGCGCAACGTGGCCATTCAGGTGCGCAACAGCAAAAAGAAGACCGTCTACGCCGGGCAGGGGGAGTTACTGTTCACCCACTTTGGTCTGTCCGGGCCGCTGATTCTCAGCGCCAGCGCCCATATGCGGGACTTTGACACAGAGCACTACTACATCAATCTGGATTTGAAGCCCGCACTGGATGAGGAGAAGCTGGACCGCCGTCTGCTGCGGGACTTTGAGGAGAACGCCAACCGGGACTTTCACAATGTTCTGGAGGGCCTGGTACCCCGCCTGATGGTGCCGGTGCTGGTGGAGCGTACCGGCATCCCGGCGGCGGAGAAGGTTCATTCGGTGACGAAGGCCCAGCGCCGCCGTCTGCTGGAGGTCCTCAAGTGCCTGCGCATCGACATACAGGGGCCCCGCCCGGTGGAGGAGGCCATCGTCACATCAGGCGGGATAAAGGTATCCGAGATCAATCCCACCACTTTAGAATCCAAGAAGGCCCCCGGCGTCTATTTTGCCGGGGAGGTGCTGGGCGTGGATGCCTATACCGGCGGCTTCAATCTGCAAATTGCCTGGTCCACCGGCCACGCCGCTGGAGAGGCCGCCGCACAAGACATAGGAGGAATCAACCCATGACAAAGCACAAGAGCATCGCCGTGGACGGCCCCTCCGGGGCGGGAAAGTCCACCCTGGCGAAGCTGCTGGCCCGCAGGCTGGGCTTTTTGTATGTGGATACCGGGGCCATCTATCGGACCGTAGGTCTGCGGGCCTACCGGGCCGGAGTGGACCCGGAGGACGAGGCGGCGGTGACCGCTCTGCTGGACGGCCTGGACATCGAGCTGAAGTATGGCGCGGACGGCCTGCAGCATATGTATCTGGACGGCGAGGATGTGACCGATGCCATCCGCCAGCATGTGATCTCCCGGTATACCTCCGGCGTGTCGGCCATCCCGGCGGTGCGGGCCTTTCTCCTGGAGCGTCAGCGGGACATGGCCCGGGAGCACGATGTGATCATGGACGGCCGGGACATCGGCACGGTGGTCCTCCCCGGCGCGGATGTAAAGATTTTCCTCACCGCCTCGCCAGAGGACCGGGCCCGCCGCCGCTTTGACGAGCTGCGGAAGCGGGGGCAGGAGGCGGACTATGACACCGTGCTCCGGGATATCATTCTCCGGGATGAGCACGACACCCGGCGCTCCGCCGCGCCGCTGCGGCAGGCGGAGGACGCCCTGCTGGTGGATACCACCGGAAATTCCCTGGACGAGAGCCTGGACGTCCTTCTGGAAACCATAAAGGAGCGTCTGAAGGCATGAAGAAGCGAAAGAAAAATGTCATTTACTGCATTGCCTATATGGTACTCTGGGTCGTGTTCCGTATCGTGATGCCCACACGGTGCATCAATAAACAGAACAGGCCCGAAGGGGGCGCGCTGCTGTGCGCCAACCACACCCGCACCAATGACCCGCTGTTCATCGCCTATGCACTGGGGTGGCATTACCAGATCCACGTCATGGCCAAGGAGGAGATTATGCACTGGCCCCTCATCGGCTGGGTGCTGAAGCACGGCGGCATTTTCGGCGTCAAGCGGGGCAAGGCGGACGTGGCGGCTATCAAGACGGCGATGAAGTACCTGAAGGACGGTGAACTGCTGCTCATGTTCCCGGAGGGCACCCGCCACCAAGATCGGAAGAGCGTCGTGTAGGGAAAG
>ENA-OWOO01000161-OWOO01000161.1-gut-metagenome-genome-assembly--contig:-NODE-161-length-16392-cov-3.277046_pt1 | contig 16392 bp, 20 predicted proteins | sample MGYA00248259_ERZ651802 | MGnify/ENA primary metagenome ERZ651802 (study PRJEB26908, sample SAMEA4031702) | gut metagenome | biome: gut; feature: normal infant; material: stool | place: China | collected 2015... | reverse complement strand
GAATTTGTGGATTTAAGATAAATGCTTGTAAAGCTAATCCATAATCACCAGTTACAGCAGCTTCTTCAACACATAATTCCATATTTTTCATGCATTGTAACCAACCACGTTGAGCAGGTTCTAATGGTCCAAAAGCGATAGCTAAAGCTCCAGCTGAACCGATATGAGCAGATACTTCTACAGCACAATCAGCAGGAAGATCAGGTACAGCACCATTGTTTTTAGTAGTTACAACAAGGTGAGTATTTTTATTAGCATAGATTGATGCGATAGTTTCACATGCAGCATCTGAATAGTGAGTACCACCACGTTTAGTTAATTGTTCAGGTTTGTAATTTAAATTTGGATCTTTATATAATTCAAATAATTCTGCTTCAGTTTGTTTTACTTGTTGTCCACGAGTTCCAATTCCATTATATTCTTCAAGCCCATGAGCTAACATTTCTTGTTGACGATAGTAATATCTATGATATCCACAAGGAATTAAATTCATTTGTTTTAATTGTTCTTTAAAGAATGGGATATCATGAATATTTGCAGGAATACCAGAATCTTTACCTTCATACATTGCATCAATGATTTTTCCAGTTACATCTGTACCGTCTAAATCAAAAACGCGGTGCCAGTGGAAATGGTTTAATCCAGCAAATTTATAAATTAATTTATCTAAAGTTGTTCCGATTGTTTCTGGTTCAGCCATCATAGCCCCAACTGGTACGTTACATAAACCAATTACACGATCCCATTTACCATATTTCATAACTGCCTCAGTAACCATACCACTAGGATTTGTGAAGTTTACTAACCATGCATTTGGACATAATTCTTTCATGTCTTCAACAATGCTAAGGATTACAGGAATTGTTCTAAATGCCTTGAAGATTCCTCCAGCTCCATTTGTTTCTTGTCCTAACATACCATAAGAGAATGGAATTCTTTCATCTTTAATACGAGCGTTTAATAAACCAACTCTGAATTGAGTAGTAACGAAATCAGCATCTTTTAAAGCTTCACGACGATCTAAAGTTAAATGTACTTTAACATCGTAAGGAGAAGCGTCCCACATACGTTGTGCCATAGCACCAACGATTTCTAGTTTTTCTTTACCAGCTTCAATATCTACTAACCAAATTTCTTTGATTGGAAGTTCATCATATCTTTTAATAAATCCTTCCATTAATTCAGGAGTATAACTACTACCTCCACCAATTGTTACAATTTTTACAGGTTTCTTTTCCATCTTATTTCCTCCGTATATTTATTTTACACATAAAGCATACACGTTTATTCAAATAAATGTTTTGTTTTTTCAAGACTTGAAAATATCTATCCATCTTATTGACGATAAATCAAGGGTTTCAAGCGATTAGAAGCAGTTAAATGTACCTCGTAAGTAACAAATAAGTAACAAAAAATCAAGGCTTAGGCACCTTGATTTTGTTGATTTCTTTATATAATGTTTCAATTACGGTAGATGTATAAGTATCAAAGGTTATATCTTTCATTTTGTGACCAAGAATACGTTTTCTTATAAACAGATCAACGTTGTTAGACTGACATAATGTTGCAAATGTATCCCTAGTATCATGTATTGTATGCTTCATATTATGATCAGTTAAAAAAGAGGAGAACATAGATGAAAACTGATAGTAGGTACAGTCAATTATTCTTTTCTTTCTCTTCATCAACAGCTGTTTAACAAAAGGTTCGATAAAAGTATGAATGGGAATTACTCGATTTTTACCTGCATCAGTTTTTGATCCAGATACTAAATAGGGGAATTCTGTGTTTAAACAAATATTTTTACGCGGGATATTCAGCAGTTCATTTGCTCTTAAACCGGTGAATATATAAATAAGTATTATTTTAGCCGTATCGCTGTTGTCGCTCATCAATGCTCTTATTTCGTCATTTGAGAAAGCATAATGTTTAGTGCTTTCTTTTGCTTTGCCACATTTTATATATTCAGTGTAATCATCGTCACGATTTATATATTTGTGAATAACTGCATATTCAAATATTTTGCTAACTAAAACTTTCATATGTACTTTTGTACCGTAACCAGCTTTATCACAATCAAATATTTCCTGCAGATCGGCCAGACTTATTTGACTGATCTTGTGGTGGTATATACTATTAAAATGTTTAATCCACGATCTATAACCTTGAGCAGCACTTTTGGATAAGGTGCACAATTCTTCCTGGTATATAATATCAAAGATTTCTTTAAAGGTAGGCATATTCTTTTCACGCTGATCAACAAGCTTCTGGAATGTATCGGGTGCAAGTGCCTCAGCTTCCTGATCGGTAATCTTATTCTTTTGACCAAGTCTGTATAAAGTCAAAGCATCATCAGCCTCATCCCAGGTCTCAAAGGTTCCCAGTACTGTTTGTATCTGTCTACCGGTAATAATGTCTTTTCCAGTGGTTACTTTAGCACACCAGGGACGTCTTCGTTTACCTGATAGTTTTATTACTGTTCCTGCTTTATTTGGCCTGCGCTTAAATGTTTGTTTTCTAGGCATAATAAAAACGCCTCCTTTCATAAAATTATTATTTTTTGTTGTTTTGGTTTTATTTATAAGTTAGAATAAATTATATGGGGTGAGGCTATGAAAATATATGTGTATTTAGATGAGTCTGGATCTATACATAAAAATAGTAATGCAAATCATTTTGCGATTGGTGGTTATATAGTTTATGGCGATAGATTTGCATCATCTAAAGTGATAAATAGATATAAGCGGATAAATAAGAAACATAAAAAGATTAGAAATATGAGTATGAGCGAAGAACTCAAAACTAGGTCTATGTCTATTGAAGAAAAGCTTGAACTTATTAGTAAAATTCAAAAAATAGATAATTTTTATGGATGTGCGATTATTTTTGATAAAGCTCATATGCGAAAAAGAATTGAAGAATCAAATATTTTCTTTAATTATGGTGTCAAGATTTTATTCAAGGATACTATTTTGCCATTATTACCAGAAGGTCAATCATATGATTTTATTTTGTCAGTAGATAATAGAAATATTACAGTTGGTGATTTAGATGATCTTGAAAAATTTTTATCTACAGAATTTTGTTATTTTGATTATACTTTCTCAGTAACTTATTATGATTCTGCTACGCACTATGGAATTCAACTAGCTGATTTAATTGTGAATACTATGTATATGCGATCAAAAAATAGAACACTGGTAGAGCCTGTATTGAACGCTTTGGATATAGGTAAGTTTAGATTAAATATTTTCCCTGGTTTTAAAATGTGTGGGAGAATTAGTAAAATAAATTTCGAGTCAAGCGAATTGACAAAGGTTCGATAAAATGTTACTATCAATATAGAAATAAGACCCGGGATAGGTAGCTAAATGCTAAACGTGCTGTTTGTACGTTGCCTCCTGGGCTTTCTTTTATATATAATGAAAACACGTCCTTTCTATAATTTGCCTTAGACGTGTTTAAATGATATAATTAAGCACGTAAAAGGACTTTTGAGAGAGTCTTTTATAATTAAGTGATATTGGCGTATCACTTTGACCATCCTATTGGCGTAGGATGGTTTTTGCATTTAAATAATTTTGTTGATCCTAAGTTACCCGCGTAGGCTTAGGACTTTTTTATTCTTCGATTTTATTGTTCGGTTGTGGTATCTTAGGGGCTTTATGCCAATCATCAGGAAATCCTAAGCTATTTAAAATTACATTTACATCAATTGTTTTTAATTTGTTGTTTAGATAATTTGTTCTGCTTCTAAGTGTATTATACAATAAGGCATATTGGTTTCTAGATAATAGACATTGCATTATAAGGAATACATTATAAACATCTTGTTTACTAGCAAGGTTGCTTATTTGATAAGGGTCATGTAATTGCGGCAAGTAGTGGACGTGGCCTTTACAAGTAAAACATAATAACCGATTATTATGTGCTACAATGTTTCTAAGTTCTAATGTGTTTTCTAAATATGAAATTAAAGCCTCTGGAGTTAGTTGAATTTGTGGAACTCCTAAATTATCTGCAAGGAAACAACTGAAATCTTTTGCAACTGTATTTTTTAATGACGCATCTAGATATTTATAAAAATATAGCAATTGACCAAAATTCATATAATTGGTGACTATCCAAAAAGGCACATCCTTGTGCTTGTTAATATAGTGCTTGATAGAGTTATTTCCTTCTTTTGCTTTGTATTTATTAATAATCTTACTTATTGATGATATAGTGTTTGTAACTTGTAAGAGATCATCATTATTATAATTTGAAGCAATTAGATACGCATATTTTTGATTTTTATATTTTTCTGAAAATCGGTATGCCAGTATTGATTTGAAATGTTTCTCTGCTTCAATAATACTTTTAAAGAAAATAGATTTTATTTCTTTATCATAATAATGTACTTGGGTTATTTCATCGAAAGTTGTACCCGGTATAAATCTATCGTCATCAGTCATAAAGAATTTTGCATAGCAGTTTATAACATTATAATAATTATTATTTAATAAAAAACGTTTTGATTTTTCTTCATTTTCAAAATTCAAACCTCGTGATTTTAGAAGAAAAAATTGTTCCTCGATTGTTTTAAACGGTTTCATTAAATCATCTCCTCAGTAAAAAGAAAAAACCTACCACTATAGAATGGTAGGTTTTCCGCAACAGCCCCCGTAGGGTTACTATCGCTTTTTCGTAATTACATTCTATAATTTTTTTTTGTATATGTCAATGAAAATTTAAAAGGTCACTTTAAGTGACCCGCAATAGACCCCGTAGAGTTACTATCGCTACACTTTATTATATGACATAAAATATTTTTTATTCGATTTTTTATATAAACACTATGAAGTATGTTTACCGTATTTGGTTATGTATAGATTTAATTAGAGATATTTTTTTAAAGAGTCTTTCAATTCATTAGATAAATTGTATAGATCGTCAAGGGTACCTAAATCATGTTTTATTCCTTTTTTATTTTCATCAGAAATAATTACGTATTTAGCTTTAGTGTTAATGTAAATACGGCAAATCCATTTACGTATATTATTGTCTAATAAAATACCAAAGTAACTCTCTGTATCTTTATATGTAATACGCTTAGCTTCTACTTCAGTACGTAAAATGGCTTTAACAATTGCAAAACCATTTAACTCGTCAATAGTGGTGTTGATTTTGCTTACTTCTTCGTCTGGTTCATTATTTTCCTCAATGACTTCATCATCATTACTGCTTAATGTCTCCTTGAATTTTGAAGACATTTTGTCATTAATATATTGATTAATTCCACGTTTTACAATAGGTTTAAATTTATCAATAACTTTTTGATTTTTCAATCCATCATACACGCCGCTGTTTAATAAAAGTTTTATAAATTCATCAGTTGGATTTTCGATAAGTTCTTTAAATGCTGTTTTTGTTAAACTGAGATATTTTAAATCAGATGCAGTATTCATTATACTGTCAATATCCAGATTACATTTATTAAAGTTAGCTAAATATTGAATTGCTTGATCGCTTAAATCCATCATGTCCAAAACATAGAATGGTTGTGAGTCCATAACATTTGGCTGATCTAAATCACTATAAAATTTGTATATAATTCCGTTTGTTAGAATTGCAAATTTAGATTCAGTTGTACCAAAATATCTAAATAATTGTGAATCATGTTTGTCTAATTTTTCGTTGCATGATTTTGCTTCGATTAAGATTAATGGCTTACCTTCTTGCAATATAGCATAGTCGACTTTTTCATGTTTTTTAATTCCAACATCAGCTGTAAATTCAGGTATGAATTCAAGCGGATTGAAAACGTCATAGCCGAGAGCCTGAAAAAATGGTAAAATAAATGACTGTTTTGTTGCTTCTTCAGTTTGAATATTTTCTTTTAATTGTTTAATCCTTTCACTGAGATTGTACATTTTTTCTTGTAATTCCATATAATAAAATCCTCCCTTTTTTTATTTAAACATAATATGTTATTACTAAATTAAATTCATTACTGAATGCCATACTTTTAATGGAATTCCCTTTTCCATTGCAGTAAAGTCTATATTTTCTTGTTCTTTTATATTAATATCGCTCATTAGAAGCTTGCAGGCAAAACTGTTAGCTTCTTTTTCTATTTTAGTTTTGTATACCCTTGTGAGGTAATTAAAGCTTATATCACATTGATAATGTAACAAGTAGTGGCCAAGCTCGTGAGCCTTTAAAAACTGTTCGTAATTCTCATCTAAATCCGGCTGAATAAAGATTGTTGCTTTCCCATAAAAGTCTATTACTAATCTTGATTCAACCGTTTTCCCTCTCAGTTCTTTGTGTATTATGTCTATGTCAAAATAATCTAATGTCTCGTTCAATCCGTTTTGATTGTAATATTCAATTACTTCATGAACTTCCATCATTATTTTTTCCTGTGTTTCTTTGCCATGATTTGTAGCATTTCGGATAGATCCTCAGCCATTTCAATTATTTCTTCTTCAGACATAGTATCGAGGTCGTAACCACAGTTATTTGCTACTACAGGAACTCTTAGAATAAATTCCATTGCATCAGTTACTGATTCGAAGTGGTCGGGGATGTAAGTCGAGTTTTGTTTTTCCTCTAATAAATCCGATTTAAGTATTTTAAAGTATTCTGCTAATATCTCAATTATCCCCATTCTAGGCATCAATTTAGCATTTAACCAATTAGATACTGATTGTTGTGAAACACCTGTGATTTCAGAAATATCAGTTTGATTTAAGTTGTGGCGTTCCATATATTTTAAAAGATTCTTAGCAAATATCTTTTTTGTTTTTTCAGAATCACTCATTTTAATTACCTCCTGATAATAATATTTTATAGTAAAACTTGTATTAATGCAATAAAATATAACATTTTTACAATTTTTACTTGATACACAAGTTTAACTTGTGTATAATTAAGTTCGTAAGGGGTGGTCATGTGACAAAAGATATTAATATTCCTAAAATATCATTAAAGGCAGCAAGAGTAAACGCTGAATTAAATCAGCAAGAGGCAGCAGAATTACTCGGAATTGATGTTTCTACGCTGATTAGGTGGGAAAAAGACCCGCGAATTGTAAAAAGTGGGTATCACGAAATTATTTCGCAAGTTTATCACTATCCAACTGATTATATTTTTTTTGGTCACAATACAAGTTAAACTTGTTAAAACTGATCGAGGAGAAAGTTTCTTAAACGTAATAAAGATAAGAAAGGCCAATTAGAATGAAAGTATTTTTATGTATGCTTTTTGGAATTGGATTTGCATTATCAAGCGGAGTAGGTGTGTTTTTGCTATTAGGCATAGCTATTATGGAAGACTATAAATCATTGATAAAACCAACTTTGTTTGCTTTTGGGTTAAGTGCAGTATTAGTGATTATGTCTTTTATCTTAATACTGTCGACTAACTAAATCATAACAGTTTTAAAAATTATGTGATTTGATAAATCGTTGTTGAAAGTATTGAAAGCGGAGTTAAAGAAAAAAAGGAGGAAGTTATGGAAAAGGAAGATATAAAAAAGATTTTAGAAGAACATTTACAGATGCTTTCTAAAATCTCAAGTGATGAATCATTAATGATTGAAAATCCAATTTTATTACAGGTAATAAATGACGGGATAAAGACTACTGCATTAGCGCTTTTGTTTTTTGATAAAGTTTGGCATTGATTGTTTTTTAGCGAGATGCTCCATCTCTTTTTGGAGATCGTCTAGCTTACTAATATTATTGATGGTATTTTCCAAATTCAATTCCCCGTTAAAAAATCTCATAGCCAGATCAGAGGTTGCATCATCTGATTTAGAATCCTTTTCTAATTGATGCTGAATCTCTAATTGTTCAATGTTGTGCTTGTGTTCAGATTCTAGTTTATCAATCTCATGTTGATGTTGTAATTTTAGCTGATTAATCTCAGAATCTTTAGAAATTTTAATTTGTATAATTTTTGAATCACAGGTCTTTTTAGTAACAAGATATGTAATGATAGAGGGAATTGTGGCAGATAGTAGCACAGTTAAAATATTTTCAAAATTCATTATTATTTCACCTCACTTTCTATATTGGGATTCGACAAATCAATTATAGCACGTGTGAAGGTGATACATCAAAGGAGGTGAGAAAGATGGAAAAGGTTGAAGCTCTAGGCGTTACGTTTGAAGAGATTAAAGAACGTACGGGACTGAGTAAGGATTTTGTGATTAGTGCAGTTGTTAATGGATCCTTTCCAGGTAGTTACAAAATAACAGAGTGCGGAAAGCGATACATTTATGTTCCGCGAGGCGCATTTGAAGATTACATGACAAAGTGGCATCGGGAGCCGAGTGAAAAGCTGATTGATGCGTTGATAATTGCGTACAACAAAAGTACAAAAAAAAGGCACTGCGCCAACAGTACCTAACAAAAATTAACCATCTTCATTATAGAAGATATTTAGGAGGAAGTCAAAGTGGAAGACAAAATTGTTATTACTTTAACAAGAGAAGAATTAGCTATTTTAAATAATGTTTTATATAAAAATATAGAAACATTAAATGACAAAGTGCAAGGACAGCAAGCTAGAATCGAATATTTGGAAAAGAATAAAACTTTTCGTAACAGTGATAAGGTTTTAGATTGTGCTAAAGAACTTTTTGAAGATATTTCAAAGGAGCTTGCACAGTGCGATGAATTATGGAAAAAACTTAGAGGTCTATAAAATGAAATTAAGACCTCGCGGTATCTTAACAATTGTATTAGCTATTTATCTAGCAGCGGAATTATTAACGGGAGTTATAGGGATGCTCTTATGAAAGATAAAACATTTATTAAAATTCTTAGCATACTTTTAGTTCTGTTTATTGTGCTAAGTGCTTACCAGGTATTAGTAATTAGAAATTTAAAGTCCAGTCTCGAGACAGTAACAAAGGATCGGGACTGGGTGATTGAAAAATATAACCAAAAGGAGAAGAAATATGGAAGATAAAATCAAGGAATTAATCGAATCAGCAATGGAATCAGGAGCTGATATAAAAGTAGTAAAGATTAACGGCAACAAAAGCAAATCAATAAAAAAACTATTAGATGAAATTGAAGAAAATATGGATCCGAAAACGCTGATACAGTATGAATTTAAAATCAGTCCTATTGAAAATTCAATCTGCGGAAGTCTTAGGTTTGCCATGCTCAAGTATGTTGAAGATATCAGTACCCTTACAAAAGAAGATATAATTGAAATTTTCAAACCAGTTGAGGATGTATTAAAAGAATGTGGAAAAGAATTTATAGAAAAATTAAATGCAAATAAAAGAGCTCCATCATCTGAAGAAGTAAGAAAAATTATGGATGAACTGTTGGGGGATAACAAAGATGTCAACTAACTTCAACCATAACATGTTCAGTAAGAATCTTAATGACGCTTATTTTGAAATAATCGAACAGAAGCGTGAGGATCTAAATATCCGCTGTCGTGTAGAAACGAATGTAAATGACGAGACTGTAAAAGTTTATGTCATCAAAAAGAATAGGATTATCAAAATCATTACTTTTAAGGGAGGAAACAGAAATGACAATTAAAATTAACAGCCTGGAATTGGAAAATGTAAAACGCATTAAAGCAGTTAAAGTTGAACCAAATCAAAATGGTTTGACAGTTATTGGTGGAAGAAACAACCAGGGCAAGACATCGGTATTAGACAGTATTGCATGGGCACTGGGTGGCAATAAATTTAAGCCGAGTAATGCTGCTAGAGAAGGATCCACAGTTCCACCTAATCTGAATATTACATTAAGCAATGGATTGGTAGTGGAGCGTAAAGGTAAGAACAGCGCATTAAAGATTACTGACCCTAATGGAAACAAGGCAGGTCAGCAGATACTGAATGGATTTATCGAAGAACTGGCTTTGGATCTTCCAAAGTTTATGGAAGCTTCAAATAAGGAGAAAGCTAATATTCTATTAAGAATAATTGGTGTCGGGGAACAGCTTGCAAAGCTGAATTATGAAGAAAGTGAAATCTATAATAATCGATTGGCTATTGGACGAATTGCTGATCAAAAGAAAAAATATGCTAAAGAACAGGTATTTTATTCTGAAGCACCTAAAGATTTAATTTCGCCTCAGGAGCTAATTAATCAGCAACAGGCAATATTAGCAAAGAACGGGGAGAATCAACGCAAGCGTGATAAAGTAACTCAAATTGAATACAGTGTATCGATTTTAACTGAAGAGGTAGCTGCACTACAAAAACAGTTACTAGCTAAGCAAACTGAATTAAACAAAGCGACAAATGATCTAACTATTGCTAAAACGGATGCACTAGATCTTATTGATCAGTCAACTGAAGAACTTGAAAAAAATCTTGCTGAAATTGAAGAAATAAATCGTAAAGTTAGAGCAAATTTAGATAAGGATAAGGCTGAAGAAGACGCGAATAATTACGCTAGTCAGTATAATGAAATGACTGTAAAGATTGAAGAGATTCGCAAACAGCGTATTGATCTGTTAAAAGGTGCTGATCTGCCACTTCCTGGACTAAGTGTTGAAGATAATGAACTTACATATAACGGCAAGAAATGGGATGGAATGAGCGGGAGCGACCAGTTAAGAGTTGCAACTGCTATTGTACGTAAATTAAATCCGGATTGTGGATTTGTATTGATTGATAAGTTAGAACAAATGGATATTGAGACTATGAATGAATTTGGAGCGTGGCTTGAACAGGAAGGGCTGCAGGCAATTGCTACAAGAGTATCTACTGGTGATGAATGCTCGATTGTAATTGAAGATGGATACGTAAAAGGGCAAATGCTTGAAGAAAATCCATCAGTGCTATCGTCAGTAAATGGAGGTATAAAAGAACAAGCTGAGACACCTAAATGGAAAGCGGGTGAGTTTTAATGAATGGATTTGTAATTACAGATGGGGTTATAAACGGTGCTAAGAAAGTAGTTTTCTATGGTCCAGAGGGAATTGGTAAATCAACCTTTGCTTCAAAGTTTCCTGATCCGTTATTTATCGATACCGAAGGATCTACAAAAGAACTTGATGTTAAAAGGCTGCCTAAACCGACATCTTGGCAGATGATTATCCAGGAAGTTCAGTGGATCATTCAGACAAAACCATGTAAGACACTTGTGATTGATACCGCTGACTGGGCTGAAAGACTATGTGTAGAAGCAGTGTGTTCAAGACACGGCAAGAGTGGGGTTGAAGAATTTGGATACGGAAACGGCTATACATACGTCGCAGAAGAATGGGGTAGATTCTTAAATCTTCTCCAGGATGTGATTGATGTGGCTAATATCAATGTTTTATTAACTGCACATGCAGTAATTAGAAAATTTGAACAGCCTAATGAAATGGGAGCTTATGATCGCTATGAGCTGAAACTTGGTAAAAAAACAACAGCACAAACAGCCCCGCTTACAAAAGAATGGGCCGATATAGTCTTATTTGCTAATTATAAAACGTTTAGTGTAGCAGCCGATAAAGAAGGTAAGAAACACAAGGCACAGGGTGGTCAGCGTGTTATGTATACTACTCACCATCCCTGCTGGGATGCAAAAAACAGATTTGGACTGCCTGAAGAAATGCCTTTAGATTATACAGGCATCGCGCATATCTTTAATGGGATAGTACAAAATACTGAAATAAATACTCGATCAATGGAATCAGTACAATCTCAGGCGGTTCAGCCACAAGTTGAATCAAATCAAAATATCAGTAAAAAGATTGATCAGCTAGGAAGCGAACTGGAACCAGTGATTAAAACAGCTGAAGCAAAAGTAATGCCTCAAAGTAATTCTGCTTTACCTAGAGCATTGATAGATCTAATGAATAAGGACTTAGTTACTGAGGATGAATTAAAAAAAGCTGTGGCAAGCAAAGGGTACTATCCTTATGAAACACCAATAGAAAATTATGATTCGAGTTTTATTGACGGTGTGCTTATCGCAGCATGGCCGCAGGTATTTAAAATAATCGATGAGCAGATTAGACAATTTTAGGAGGATATAAGTAATGGATAATAATTATCAACAACAAAACGGTATGGAAAGAGAGCTAGGATGGGATGATACAATTCAGCAGGAGCAGGAGTATATTACACTTCCTGCTGGTGATTATGATTTTAGAGTAGAAAGATTTGAACGGGGAAGATATGAAGGAGGTAAAAAGATTCCACCATGTAATCAGGCAAATCTAACAATTGTAATTGTTGATCCCGCAAGTGGAAGAGATGTAAAGATTCAACACAATCTATTGCTTCATTCTAAGCTGGAAACAATGCTTAGTGAATTTTTTAGAGGAATAGGACAGAAGAAAAAAGATGAACCGCTCAGAATGAACTGGCAAATGGTTCCAGGAGCAACTGGTAGATGCAAAGTTGTTCCTGAGGAGTATAACGGAAATATGTACAACAAAATCAAGAAATTCTATCCAAAAGATGAAGTGCAGCAGTCATTTAATCAAGCACCTCAATATAATCCTGGACAGTTCTAATGCAGTTAAGGCCATATCAGCAGGAGGCACACGATTCAATATTCAATGAGTGGAACAAGGGAGTTCAAAAGACTCTCTTAGTTTTGCCTACCGGCTGTGGAAAAACTATTGTCTTTGCTGAAGTTGCAAAGGACTGTGTTAAGGACGGGGATAGAGTTCTTATAATGGCACATCGTGGAGAATTGCTTGAACAAGCGTCAGATAAGATAGCGAAATCAACAGGATTAGGGTGTGCAATGGAAAAAGCATCAGAAACATGTATTGGGAGCTGGTTTCGAATAGTTGTTGGCTCAGTGCAGACATTGCAGAGACCAAAAAGAATGGAACAGTTCCCCAGAAATTATTTTGACAAAATTATTATAGATGAGGCGCATCACTGTTTAAGTGATGGTTATCAAAGAGTTTTGGAATATTTTAATACAGCCAAGGTCTTAGGTGTAACTGCTACACCGGATCGCGGGGATATGAGAAATCTTGGTAGTTATTTTGAAAGTTTAGCATATCAGTATACTTTGCCTAAAGCAATTAAAGAGGGTTTTTTAGCACCTATAAAGGCGCTTACGTTACCGTTAAAGATGGATTTGTCCGGTGTCGGAGTTCAGGCTGGTGACTTCAAGGTAAGCGATATAGGTACTGCGCTGGATCCGTATCTTCATCAGATTACTGAAGAAATGAAAAAATACTGTATGGATAGGAAAACGGTTGTTTTCCTGCCTCTTGTAAAGACTTCTCAAAAATTTAGAGATATTCTCAACGAAAATGGTTTCAGAGCTGCAGAGGTAAATGGTGACAGTAAAGACCGCAGTGAAATATTGAAAGATTTTGAAAATGATAAATACAACGTTTTATGTAATTCAATGTTGTTAACTGAAGGATGGGACTGCCCGTCAGTCGATTGTATTATCGTACTACGTCCTACAAAGGTACGAAGTTTATATTCGCAAATGGTCGGACGTGGAACTCGTCTGTGCGAGGGCAAGGACCATTTATTATTGCTTGATTTTTTATGGCACACTGAACGTCATGAATTATGTCATCCAGCCAATCTTATCTGTGAAGATGAAGAAGTGGCTAAAACAATGACAAAGAATCTTGAAGACAAAGCGAACGCCTGTCTTCCTGAAGATGTGTTAGAAGCTATCGATATTGAAGATGCAGAAGAGCAGGCTTCAAATGATGTAGTTGCTCAGCGTGAAGAATCGTTAGCAAAACTGCTGAGTGAAATGAAAAAACGTAAAAGAAAACTTGTTGATCCGCTACAGTTTGAAATGAGCATAATGGATCAGGATTTATCAGGATATAAGCCATCATTTGGCTGGGAAATGGCACCAGCAAGTGATAAGCAGATAAAGGCTTTAGAAAAATTCGGTATTTTTCCAGATGAAATTGACAATGCAGGAAAAGCTAATTTGTTACTTGACCGTTTGGATAAGAGACGTCAGGAAGGATTAACTACACCTAAACAAATTAGATTTCTTGAAAGCCGTGGTTTTCAGCACGTGGGAACATGGAGTTTTGATGCTGCAAGCAGTCTGATAAACCGGATTGCAGCAAGCGGATGGAAGATACCCAAAGGAATTGATCCAAAAACATATAAAGGAGAATAGCCGGTGGAATATACAACTGATCTAATTGAAATACTTAATTACATAGATCCGTCACGTTTGGATTACCAGGAGTGGTGTTGTGTAGGTATGGCTTTAAAATACGAAGGCTATTCAGTCAGTGAATGGGATTCATGGAGCCGGAGGGATTCCAAACGTTACCATGATAAAGAGTGCTTAAAAAAGTGGGATACATTCACTGGCTCCGGGGTTACCGGAGGTACGATTGTTCAATATGCAAAAGATCAGGGGTGGACACCGCCAGTAAAAGACGGGGCCGGTCATGAACTTGACTGGGATGATGTTATAAATGCGAAAGATGAAAAGGTAATAGTAGACAGGAACTGGCTTGAGGTCAAGGAGGTTCGGGAACCACGGGGTTGGGACCCATCAGCTGAACTTATTACCTATCTGGAAACCTTATTTGATTCTACTGAAAATGTAGCTTATGTAACAAAGTCATGGTTTAACGAAGAAAAGCAGAAACATCTTCCAACAAAAGGATGCTGTGACAGAACTGCAGGCAAACTCATTGAACTGCTTGCTAAAAGTAACGGTGACGTGGGTGAAGTTATTGGGGATTATAATCCGGAAATCGGTGCATGGATCCGTTTCAATCCAGTTGATGGAAACGGTGTTAAAAATGAAAATGTAACAGATTATAGATATGCCCTAGTTGAAAGCGACTCTATGAGTGTTGATGAGCAAAATGCAATCATTAGAGAATTAGAATTGCCGGTAGCCTGTTTAGTTCATTCTGGCGGTAAATCACTCCATGCGATAGTAAAAATAGAAGCAGCCGATTATAGAGAATATAGAAAACGTGTTGACTATTTATATAACATTTGTAAGAAAAACGGTCTAGAGATAGATACACAAAATCGTAATCCTTCAAGACTGTCAAGGATGCCGGGAGTTGTGAGAAATGGTAAAAAACAGTTTCTTGTAGGAACCAACATAGGCAAGAGTTCATGGGATGAATGGTTTGAATGGATAGAGGGAGTAAATGATGATCTTCCTGATCCTGAATCACTGAGTGAATTTTGGGATAATATGCCTGATCTTGCACCGCCACTGATTGATGGTGTATTAAGGCAGGGACATAAGAAGCTTATTGCCGGTCCATCCAAAGCTGGTAAGTCATTTGCCCTTATTGAAATGTGTATAGCAATAGCCGAAGGTACAAAGTGGTTTGATTTCAATTGTGCTCAGGGAAAGATTATGTATGTAAATTTAGAATTGGACAGAGCATCGTGTCTCCATCGTTTTAAAGATGTTTACAATGCTCTGCATATAACGCCTAATAATCTTTCTAATATCGATATTTGGAATCTTAGGGGTAAATCCATTCCTATGGATAAACTAGCTCCTAAACTAATCAGGAGAGCGGCCAAAAAGGATTACATAGCTATTATCATAGATCCAATTTATAAAGTCATAACAGGTGATGAAAACAGCGCTGATCAGATGGCCAACTTCTGTAACCAGTTTGACAAGATATGTAATGAGTTGGGAACTGCAGTTGTATACTGCCATCACCACTCAAAAGGTTCGCAGGGTGGTAAACGTTCAATGGATCGAGCTTCAGGCTCTGGAGTTTTTGCTCGTGATCCTGATGCACTTATGGACCTTATCGAATTGGAACCTGGCGAAAATGTATATAAGCAGTTAAAGAATAATGCAGCATGTCAGTTTTGTATTAGTTATTTGGATAAGAATTATCCTGGATGGCAGGAGGATGTTTCTCAGGACGATATGCTAAGTCAAAGGGAAATGGTTGACTATTGTAAAAAACGTATACCTAAAGGAAAATACGGGGTATTTGACACTATGTTAAATCATGCTCGCGAAGAAGTTGAAAAGATTTCAGCATGGCGAATAGAAGGAACACTTAGAGAGTTCAGTAAATTTAGTCCAGTAAATCTTTGGTTTGATTATCCTGTTCATAAAGTTGATAAAAGTGGCGTGTTGAATGATATTCAGCCTGATGATATGAAGCCGCAGTGGCAAAAGGCTAAGGAAGCAAGAATGTCTCCTGAAGATAAGAAAAAAGAGCGAATGAAGTCATTAGAATTTGCATATGAAGCTTTAAAAATAGAAGGAGAAGTTACTATAAAAGCGTTAGAAGAATACTTCACATTATCAACAAATGCGATAAGAAAACGAGTTGATGAACACCCTGATTTTACCAGAAAAGGTGGAGCAGTATTTAAAAACGAGTAGGGGTCAAAAAACATGAAAAGTGACGGGTGACCCCTAAGGGGTCAGTCAGTCAAATAACATGAAAAGTGACGGGTCAGTAGAGGGGTCA
>ENA-OWOO01000108-OWOO01000108.1-gut-metagenome-genome-assembly--contig:-NODE-108-length-19854-cov-4.695758_pt1 | contig 19854 bp, 10 predicted proteins | sample MGYA00248259_ERZ651802 | MGnify/ENA primary metagenome ERZ651802 (study PRJEB26908, sample SAMEA4031702) | gut metagenome | biome: gut; feature: normal infant; material: stool | place: China | collected 2015... | reverse complement strand
GTTTTCTCCCATCAGAACTTCCGTTCTCTGCAGCTGTTGAGGTGTCAGTACCTCATTTAAATCTGTCCAGTACTTTTCACCGTCATATTTCCGTTTTAACTCGATCGTCTGCGGAGATAACTGTAAATCCAGAGCCTTTCCTGACTCTGTCCATGCCAGATGATTCTCTGCACAATACAATGTTTTCAGGTTTGAAACATCTCCAAACTGCAGCAGTGACAGGTTATTTCCGTTTCCATAAACACTTTCCGGCGCAGCACTGTCCATCTTAAGACTGGTAAGCTGGTTGTTGTTAAAATTTAAGTATGCAATATTTTCTTCTGCCCCGATCAGATTTGTGATCTGGTTGTTTTCCACACTGACCTGTTTTGCTGTTCCGAAACGGAACTCTCCGGATAACTGATTATTTCCTGCAAGAACCGTTTTTAATGCAGTTGCTTCATCCACGATCAGTTCTGTCAGACTGTTATTTGCTGCGTTAAATTCCTCCAATGCTCCCAGACCTGAGAGTGAGATCTGCTGCAGGTTGTTATTCTGACAATGAAGTGTTTTTAAATTTCCAAGTCCTTCTACGAGAAGGCTTTCCATTCCATTACTGTCTGCCTGAAGCACTTCAAGAGCCGCTGCCGGTCTTGCATCCAGTGTATGCAGCTGATTTCCATAACAGCTTAATGCACGCAGTGAAGTCAGGCCTGTCAGATCCAGATCTGTAAGATGATTATTTTCAATCCGTACTTCTTCCAGACTTCCAAGTCCTGTCACATGAAGCTCTGAAAATGTACTATTTTGAGCATACAGCTTTTTCAGACTGCTGCATCCTGTCACATCCAGCACGGAAGCCGGATTTCCGTTTACTTTCAAAATCTGCAGAGATGACAGATCTTTTACCGGTGCAAAATCCCCAATCGCATTTTGGCTGACATCCACGCGCTGCAAATTCCGGAAATTCTCCACACCTTTTAAATCGGTAATTCCTGCATTCGGCATTGCCAGTTCTTCCACTTCCATGCACTCTGCTTCCGACAGGCTTCCATTTCCATCTTTGTCGCAGGTTCCTGCAAATGTCAGTATCACCTGATCCGGAAACTGTTCTGCAGAAAGTTCAATTTCTCCCGCCGGTGCTGCTTCCGGCACCTCTTCATTCTCTGGTTCTGTCTCCGGCTGTTCAGGAGTTTCCGGTACCTGAGGTGTCTCATTTTCCGGTGTCTTATCCTCTGTTTCTTCTATTGTTTCTACAGCCTGCGCTTTGATCGTATACAGATCGCTGCTCATCGTTCCTAAAATCATTCCGGACATCAGCAGGTACGCAGTTAATTTCTTTATTTTCATCTTTTTCCCTCCTACTATCTACTGTGCCATAGTGACGAATTCTACTGTTTCTGAACGGAGAGACTCAATTCCTCTCTCATTTACTGCAGTTACATAAACCTGATATGTAGTAAGCGGGGTCAGCTCCTGAATCGTCTGATTCATTTCTTTTCCTTCCCATACCATCTTACCATTTGCATACACACGGTACGTACATCCCGGTTCTTCCGCAGCCCAGCTGATATTTGCGGAAGACGAAGATTTGCTGTCAATTCTCACGTCGTTTGGAGCTTTCGGTGTTTCCCAGTTGTCCTGGCTCTGTGTTCCGATCAGGTAATACCAGGAACCTGTTCCATACTCTACCCCATCTTTTCTTGCTGCTGCCCGCAGAATTGTATTTTTCTCGACTGTAATCGGTCCTTCATATTTTTTAGCGGACTCAGAAACTTCTTTATTTTTCTCAAATGGCTGACTGCCGTCCAGAGTATAATAAATCTCTGCTCCTTCACCTGCTGTCAATGTCACCTGCTGTGCAGAATCATATTGTCCGGAAGCAACATCTGCGCTTACCTGAATATCCATTGCTGTAAAGGATACTTCTGCCGCTTCAGATTCATTGTCATATCTGTCCACAGCTTTTACCTGAACAGTATACTCGCTGCCAGCCTCCAACGGTTCTAAAATCAGCGCAGTCTGTGTAACTTCACGGAAACCAACCTGTTCTCCGCCTTTACTCCAGCTTACTTTGTATTTTTCGACTCCTGTATTATCTACTGACGGAAGGAAACGAATTTCTGCTTCCGATGCCTTCGGAGATACGACTCTCAGATTGCCCGGCACAGTTGGTGCTTCTTCATCTTTGATCACCACATCCCCTGTTTCGCCCATTACTTCTAGTTCTACAACGTGGTTTGTATTTCCTGCTGTACTTCCATTCATATATACACGGATGTATCCTGCATCAAAACGTTCTCCTTCTTTCGGCAATGGTGTTTTTGTATTTGGATCCAACCAAGATACACCTTCACCATACACTTTCATGGTTTTTCCGTTTTCAGTTTCTACATATTCTTCCTGATTTCCTTTTGGAAGCTTATGTGTCTTTCCTGCCTCACCGTTAAGAGCTGCCGGCCATTCCGTATCCGCGTTCTGATTTCCGTTCCACAGCACCAACGTTTTAGTCGGATCGAAGGAACTGTCCGGTGACAGAAGTACGACGGTATCATGATATTTACGTGTACCATCCCAATACCGATACAGGTTCACTTCCTCGACATGATGTACCCCGCCAAGATCTACCTGCAGCCAGTGCGCGCCTCCAGTATTTCCGCCCGGATCTGAGTAGTTATCACGATTCGTCTTATTTCCATCTACAGCATCGTCTCTTCTGGAAGCTTCACTTGCATCTTCTGAAAAGCTCACATTTTTGCCTCTTGCCAGATTGGTTCTCTCAGATTTGATCGGCTCATCTTCTATTTTCTGTGCGTCTTCATCATATACAAACTCCAGGCCTGTGATAGAAAGATCAACCCATCCATTTGTCTGGATCGTGATAACTGCTTTTCCTGTTTCTTCGTTAAATTCTACTTTTGGTTCTGTGTACTGCGGCTGTCCGTCTGTGTCCGGCTGCTGTCCCTTTACAACCTTCACTTCTGGTTTTTTCGCCAGTTTTGTCAGTTCAAATGTAGTGGTACGCAGTTCATTATCTTCCGGAGAGAGCTTTCCTTCCGGTGCGTTTACCACATTGTACTCATCCATATATTTATACACAGATAATTTTCCATCAATCGTTGTCTGTCCAGGTGAAAAGTCTCCTTTCCAGCTTAAGCCATATATATTATCGAAAATAATCTCATCTTTATTTACCCGGTAGTTATTCAACGTGATATCCATCGCTGTTCCGTCTCCGGATTCATTCATGATCATAAATTCGTGAGGCTCCATCTCTACTTTCAGACGTGCGCTTTCTTCTTCCCCTTCCAGAGGTAAAATTGCATGCTGCTTTTCATTTGTATTAACTTTATTGTTGTAGAGATACCATGTGCCCTCCCATTTGTCAGCAAATGCATTTCCTACATATTCGATTGGATACAGATCTTTGAAATACTTTTGTTTTGCCTGTCCGGACAGATTCTTGTCTTTGACATCCAATACATTTGGCGGGGTTACGCCCAGTTTGTCTGCTTCCTGAATCAGTTTCTCTGTTACTTCCGCTCTGGTTCCCCATGCCGGAATAACCGGAATAATGCCATAACGTCCTGTTTCATAAATCTGGAATCCTGTCGGTTTTCCGGATAAACCACTGTAAAAATCAGAACTTACATTTCCATAGAGCACTGCTTTGGTTTCTTCCATAATTTCCTTTTTGGAAGGTGCCGGATGATTGACAATGTAACGGAACAGTTCTGTCAGGACATGGGTATTTGCCGGACTGTTCGTGTTGCTTGTTCCATATACGATTTCCGGGAACTCAAACGTATAGATCACACCACCGCCCAGATAGGTGCTCATCATTTGCATTCCAAGCAATGCTTCCGGTTCTCCACAAAGTCTCTGCCAGGTGTTATAGCTTCCAGCTCCTTGCCAGAGTTTTGAGAACTGCTTGTCCCATGCCCAGGTATCGGAAAGCATTCCCCAGCCTCCGGTATATCCTGCCAGCCAGCTTCCCTGGAAGAGACTGCTTGTTTTCAAATCATCCGGTTGATTTGAACTTGTGTTCTTATAGATCAAATAGAATGCATCTCCGTGTTTTTCCAGTGCCTTTTTCATATTTGCATTGCTGACAATATTCGTCACTGTAGAACCGTGATCCTGATCTGACCATACAAAGAATCCACCGAATCGGTCAGCAATCTCCAGCATCCTAGCGCTTCCTTCGCATGGAGGATGAATACCTGCCCAGAAGTTCTCTGTATTGAACACACCCTGCATATTCGGATACATACGGTACATCAGATCCAACCAGCCGTAATCCATATCCGCTGTAATATTGTACTGTGTTCCTCCATTTTCCGGAGTTGCAGCTGCTGTCAATCCAAGAAGCATGATAGGTGCTCCCTGTTCATAGGCAATCTGCAGCCCATGTTCATGGAATGCCTGCAGATAAGCCTGACCGATATGATCCGGTGCAAACTGTCTGAGGTTATTTGTATGCAGCAGCAAAACGTTATTCTTTTTCAAATCATCCGGAATCGCATTCCATCTTCCGTCTACTGTATTAGAGCCCTGTAATTCTGGTCCTTGTTCCTGTCCGATCTGATAGACATCGTTCGAATACGCTGTTGCGATCATCATCGGATGTTCATTGTCGATCACACGTCTTGGACCATCCTGTGACTGTACATCCTGCTCATTTTCATATCCATAAATACCCAGTTCCATGAATTTTACTGCGGCACCTTTTGGATTCTCTGTATACACTCTGATATAACGTGCCTCTTTTGTTGTTCCAAGCTCTGTGGCCCCAAGTCCATTCTTGTTTGCATAATCCATATAGAACCACTGTCCGCCCATCGCTTCTTCGTATGGCTTTGAAACATTCTCCGGCTGTTTCACCCCATCCGGAAGTGTCGGATTTCCTTCATAATAAACGATCTGACCGTCCGATAAATCCTCTTCATTTCCAATCACAATGGCAGTATTTTTATAAGAAATCTTGGTTCCTTTCAGACGTTTTCCCTGACCACTCGGATTTCCATTTCCGATTGTCGCCTGTCCATCATATACCTGACGTTTCAGGTTGATGACTTCCAACGGATAGGATGCACCCAGATCCACCTGCACCCACACACCTTTTTTCCCTTCTGCAGTGCTGGTGACTTCTGTTCCCTGTTCCTGATAATTCTCCCAGTTGTTTCCCTCTTTATTACCTGTAGCATCATGCTGCAGATAATATTTGTCACCGTCGGTTAATAAATCCGCATTTTTCAAATCCATATTTTCCCCGACTGTGACTTTGACATCCTTTTCCTCTGCCAGATTGACCAGTGGCGGTGCTTTTTTTGCATCTGCCGCATCTGCACGGACTCCTGTTACCCCAAATGCCGTCAGCACAAGCGCCATGCATGACAGTCCGAGTAATCTGGCTTTGCTCCCTTCTTTTCTGGTTTTCATCCTCATTTTCCTCCTTTTCTTCCACATGAAAGTAAAACCAGAAAATGCTTTATTTTTTTCTGGTTCCTTACATGTCTGGGATTTTCCCGCTTGAATTCTAGAGTACTATACTGTTCCCTCCTTTAATATGGAATATATTTACCAGAAATTGTACTTTCTTTACTATCACAATAGATTTTGCTCATTTATTTTGTCTATTTTTTACATTTTACGTTTTCACATCAAATTTTTACGGTAATTTTTCAATCATTTCTGCCAATATTTCTTCATCAAATCCTGATTTTCTGTCCAACGTAGATCATGTTCGGATCTGCAATTCCATTCCATGCTGCCAGTTCCAGATAAGTTGTTGCAAAACGCTTTGCAATCTCTGATAAAGTATCATTTTCCTGCACAACATAATATTCCGCCGGAGCCTCATTTTGACTCAACTGCCTGTTTACTTCCCTTTGAACAGTATCCGGATCGTATCCCATATCACACAGCTTCTTTCTTCGTTCTTTACCGTTTGCATATTTTCCTTGTATCACTTCCCCGGCAACTTCCTCAATACTTTTGGAGGGCCGCCCTGTCACACCTTCTGTATACTTCGGTCTTGCATAGCCGCGGATCTGACCCCAGCCCACAGGAATTTGCCTTCTCGCCACTGCCTCATTATAATTTCCTTCCATCACTGTGATCATTTGTCCTGAAACAGACTCCACGTATCCAATGTGATCAGAATACCCGTCATTTGGCTGTGCCTGACAGTCCCAGTTATACAAAATGATATCTCCGGGCAGTGGCACGATAGTTCCATCTTCGATCCAGATCCCCTTTTCTTTAAAGATTTCGATATGCTTTTCACATCCACATTCTGTTCCGATCAAGTCCACACATCCCGCCTGAATCGCCGCTGCAGAAACTGCGGTATCACACCACTCATCGGTATACTGCACAGCATATCCCCTTGCCAGCGGCAAGTAGGAATTATACAGATCAATAATCTGCCGGAACTTCCCGTTTGCTTCACTGTAGCCAATCCACGAACGCATCACGTTCAATACATCCTGAGCGCTTCTTCCCGATGCATTTTCATCATACTTCATTAACTGATACTGCTCGATCAGTTCCATATTTTTCTGCACATAGACGGAACTGGTCGCCTACCCATCTGCCCAAATGGTTTCCAGATATCGTCCGGGTTCTGTGATTCCCTTCAGATTCTGATAACGTGGAAGCTGAAGCAGTTCAAAATATCCTTTCACCCCCTCTTCCATATTGTCAAATATCCGGAAATAATCGGAAATCACCATCGCCGTTCCGGCCTCATATTCCTCCCAGGTTGCCAGATTGACAGACTTTCCCTGCCATTTTGTTCCACATTTCAATCCAAAATAATTGTGATAGTCTTTCGCCAGCCTGGATTCTCCCCAGCCGGACTCCAAAATTGCCTGTGCAATAATCGGACTGCATACTTTGATTTCATATGCAGCCGCATATTTCTTTACATATCCTGCAATTTTCTGAATAAATTCCTCTTTCTTCATCGCTCTCCCCTGCTTTCTGTATATTTCTCTGCTTTTCCATTCAAAATATCAATTGCCTGTCTGAGTACTTCTGGAATGGGCATCCCCATCAATCCCGCGTTTTCCAGAATAGACAATGCTTCATTTGCGATAAACGCAATGCACACGGCATCCCTCAGATAATTTGTCCCCATCAAAAGGTCCAGACGGACTGCGATCAAAACAAACAACAGTGTCATTCCTTTTCGGCACAGCCCTTTCCAGCCCGCACGACTCTCCAGTCTGCCATTTTCTGACTTCGGACTTTTCTTAAAAATCACCGGCAGAAGAATCCCGCCTGTGATCCAGTCGATTCCCATAAAAAGAACCAATGTCTGCAGTGCGATATCCCATCCGCCAAATAAAAGGGCAACTGCACTCCCAAACATTCCAAACAAGCTCGTCACCATTTGCTTCATATCCTTCACCACCTTCAATTAAAAAAGCAGAATAGACGGCATTCTTTTCAAAGAATGTTCTACTCTGCCACTCATTTTTCTTTTCCTTTTTTCATTCGATCCTCACTCAAGGATGCTCCCTTGTTTCTGCATAATCGTCTAACACATATCTTGCATATTTTGTTGCCTGACGCTCCATCCCGATCGGGGTTAATTCCAATGCGTTGATCCACTGAAAATAATGTGTCAGTTCATGCCCTATTGTAAGCAAGATTGCCGTCAATGCACTGTCCTTTCCCCATTTGTCACATAAATCTAAATAGTCTCCTGCCGCAACCCGGATATACGGTTCCACTGTATAATCATCTTCCATACTCCAGAATGTCCCATATACCAGATCCCCGTCCATTGCCCGTATTTTCTTTTTATTCTTTATGTAGGCAACAACTCTGAGGGGAAAGAAATATTCTTTTCTCAAAAATGCCGCAAACTCTTTACATGCCCTTCGTACCTCCGGATCTATCCCACTGTCAAACCGAAGCCTGAAGCCCGTCCGATGACCCTCTTCCATAAAATCAATGTTCTGTTCCCAGTTTTCTATCGTCCAAATGTGATCCATAATATTTATCCCTTTTTATTTTCCTTCATCAAATACAATTTTTTCTCCGCACCTTTTCTCCCTTTCTGTAACATGACTGCTCCACATAACCACTTATCATTTTTATGTTCTTTCATAACAGACTCACGTCTGTCACTTAAGAGAATAGCTTTAAAATTTGCCATATTAACTGTGTCTTTATACCTCAATCGTTTCTGTTGAATTCCTTCGCATAAATCAATTATAAAAAAGAGGAAATGAGAAAAGTAGTAGATTGTCATGCAGAAAATACCAATCCAGACTATCATACCTACGATAGCATCTGCTGTTGAGTCATCATTTATTACATTAAAAAAAATTCTTTGACTGACCCAACTCAATCCCATAAAAAACATAAAATCTTTCAATACAAAACCAATATATGTATGCCTAAATTTCATAAATCCCCCTCTTGCCGATATACATCGTAAGTGGCAGTTTCCTCTGTATATCGACAGTTTCTTACTGTTTTACTCTTTATTGACTTTCATCAAACACAATCTTCTCAGATTAATACAACATATATTCCGATGGTAACTCGAACTTATATCCCCATCCATAATATTCATCCACTGTTCTTGGCAAATCTTTATTTTTTAAATTATAATGCTTCCGGTTCCTTTCACAATACACATATGGAATCTTCATACAAGGAGTCAGATCTCCATCCAACACATTCACCGAAAACAGAAACGTCTGTATCTGAGGCATTTGATTCAAAAAACTCAAACTCGAAATTTCATTTCTTCCGGTCAACTCTAAATGTCTCAGATTTACCAGTTTTTCCAATACAGAAAAATCTTTCACCTTCGGGCATCCACTGATACAAAGCGCCTCAACAGATTCTGCTATATGTTCTAGTGCCGAAATATCTTCCAACCTTTTTAATTCTTCCAGTTGAACCCATTTTAAGTTGGGGGCTGTTTCTATATGGTCTAAATTTCGAAGCCTTGAATAAAATATCATAAGATACTTCATTTTTTCTGAGCAAAAATATTCCCTTAAGTCTTCTTTATCGCAATCAGATATCCTAAGTAATTCTAAATCCTTCACTTTTTGAAACCCGGTTCCTCTTCTGAAATTACTTAATGATATCCTAATTTGTTTGATATGTTTCATTTTCGTGAAGTCCACAAAAAATTTATTAACTCGTGGAGCACCTGCTAAACTTTCTGCTCCACAATCCACAGCTTCTAAATTTTCCATCTCATACAACGGAGAAAAGTCAAATTCTTTCTCAACGCACAGGGGAACATAGACAGATGCTGCCTTTATTCCCGGACATTCTTTTAAAAATTCAATACTTTCCGTAAAAACATCTACTCTCTCCACATTATTTTCATTGATAAATTTTACATGTTCTTCTATGGTTCGCTCTGTACGGCGTTTGGGTCGCTCCTCCTGTGTATTTGAAATTCTCATAGCAGTGTTCCCTTTATAATCACTGAATACAAATCCGTCTATTTTGATCGTTCCATCAAAATTTTTAAAATACAAATCATTCCTTTGCTCTTCTGTAAGTTCAAATGCCTTCATGTAACTCCTCCTTCTTGAATATTATTACGCCTTCATTTTTTCGTCCCATATCTTATCCCCATTCGGGTATACTTTATCGGACGAAGTCCGCCTGCCGTAGGCATACATTGCGGGATGCCCGAATGGGGATGCTTTAAAATTCAATAGCTCTTACACCTTACTTAATATTTGAGATATTGAAACTTTTTATGAAACTGCTTCCTTCCTGGACTCCAAATTTTGTTTTTTAGTGTATGCTGTGCATCTTTAAACTTTCCATTTGGGGACTTTTCAATCCTTCGACATTGCATCAAATATTCATCGATAAAAGCCTCATTTTTTGACGGAGCTGACTTCCATAATATTGATTTCACTGTTCCTTTATGTCCTTTGGCTGATTGAATTGCTCTGTCAAAGCCACCTTTTCCAACATAACTTAGTCCATCCGTATAAAAAATTTCATATGAGCCAAATCCTTTTCTAATTTCCTTTGGTAAACTCATTGCTTTCGCTGATTTAATGATGTCATCCCCTTCTTCAGCTACTTTCTGAATTTTCGTAATAGCCTTTGTAGCTTCTCCAATTCCAGTAACGAATGGAACCAAATCAACTGCATCGCCTACTAAACCAGCCCATGCCAATACATCTGATGGATTAGCTGCAACCTCCACGATACTTGCTCCCAAAGTAACTACATCAAGTGCTGTCTCCCAAAAATCCCCTCCTGCATCTTTACGTATCACATTATTATTGTCACAATATACATACAGGTTCTTATCTGTTAATTTGGTAGGCACTTTTCCTATAAGGCTTACATCATCCGCATTGACAAATCTCCCCGTCTCCGGATCGTAATACCGACTATTCAGATAGTACATTCCCAGTTCTTCGTCATAGTAGTATCCCTTGAAACGGAATGGATTCCTTCTGCCCAGTCCATTCGAACTGTAATCCGTCAGATTCAGCAGTTTTCCCCAGGAATTATACTCATATTTTACAAGTTCCGTTCCGTGACTGTCAAGAATTCCCAGAATATCCCCAAAAAGATTTTTGCGGTAGAAATACATCTCATTCTGATACTTCATGGCAAACACATTACCCTTGTCATCGTAGAAGAAATCGATCCTGCTGCCGTCACTGGACGTCTGCATCAGAATGGCCGAACCATCCAGATAAAAGTCTGTCGTAACGCCATTGACCGTCTTTCGGATTCTCTTTCCGCTGTCATTGTACATGCAGTACATATCCAGTCCGGCGCCTGTGATGTGCCTCAGCTGATATCCTTTTTCCCATTCCATCTGCATCCCCAGATACTGGAGCGGATTTCCCATGGCATCGTAGGTAATTGCCTGTCCGTTGTAGAAACGAAGCTGATCTCTCCAGCCTCCGGTCTGATACTTAAATGTATCGGACTTCCGCGGAGCTTCTGTGATCACCGGATTTTCGGTATAACGGTACTCGTCTCTTCTGACCATATTTCCACCCACATCATAGGTGTAACAGATGGTCTGATTCTGCTTCTGATTGTCTTCTCGTACCAGCTGATTCAGTGCATCATAGTAGTAGCGGATTTTTCTTTCGCTGCCATCGGCGCTTCGCTCCACCATTGTTTCCACATTTCCACAGGCGTCATAGGTGTAGGATTCTGCACGATTTCCTTCTCGGACAGATGCAACCAGATTCGTGGTCACTCCTGCCTCTTTGCCTGAGACGTATGTATACTCCTGAGTCGATGTATTCATATCGGAGAAGTGATTGTGGGTACGGATCACACGCCCAAGGGCATCATACTCATAGGCAATCTTCTGGGCGCCATTGATCTTGATTCCATATCCAAGCCCCGGTTTCTGCTGTTTTTCCACATCCCCGTAAAGGAATTCCACCTCATGTCCGGCTCGATCTTTCTGATAAGTATATCCTTTGACACGATTTTTCTCATCATACACTTTGCGAAGTTTCATTCCGTCAGAACGGTCTGTTCCTACCATTCTTCCGATCAGGTCATACTGATATGTGCTGGTCACTCCACTGCAAAGATCATTGTGCCTTGCAATTTTTCCACAGCTGTCATACGTATTTTCAAACAGTTTTTCTTCTCTGCCGTCTGCGGTGATCAGATACTGTGCCGCAAGCTGTTCTTCTGAATTGTATTCATTCCGAACGGCTTCTCCTGTCGCATAGGTGATCCTGTCCGCAAGACCGTTCCGGCTTCGAAGCGTGGTGCGCTCCAGTTCCCTTCCTCCTACCGATACGGACTTCAGATTTCCAAACGGATCATACGCATAATCATACGTAAATCCATTGTGACCGATGGACGTCACTTTTTCGTTTTCATAGGTGTAAGAAACTTTCACTTCTTTTCCATCCACCATTCTCGCAACTTCTGTCATCTTGTCCGTGTTGGCATCGTATGCATAGGAAGTGGCATTTCCTTTTGCATCTGTCAGCTTTGTCAGAAGTCGGTTCTTGTCATCGTATTCATAATGAACGGTATTTCCTCTGGAATCTGTGATCGTCTTCGGCTGCTTATAATCGGATGTGTATGTCATAGACGATTCCATGCGCTCACTGCACTCTTCCAGGATCCACCATTTGTTGACCTGGCTGTTTGACTGGTGGGCTGTCAGAATGATATCTGCCAATTTTTGATGGGAATAATCCATCACATCCAGAGACAGGTTTCCATCCTTACAGATGATCGCATATCCATTCCCCGGTGATACCTCTTCGAATCGGAACAGCTGATTTGCTGCGCCCGACATAGATGCCTCTAAGGAAAGAATGGAAAAACCTCTGTCGTTGGTTCCTGATTTTGCCAGTACTTTTCCCGGTGCGTGAACCGGCTCTAACTGATAATACGTGCCGTCATATGGCAGCAAACGATACTGCTGGTTCATCCCGCCATTGTAGTTGAACTGCACTGCCTGTGTTCCTGCTGCTGTCGAAGCATTCTTCACATCAATATATTGTCCCGAATGACGTACCCGGATATGATAAATCCCTCCCGCTTTCGGAACTGCTGAAACAGTTCCCTCATCTGCCGGTTCAAAATACCAGTCCTGATGTTCGTTTTCTTCTTTTCGTGTATAACTCTGCACCGGCTGTCCGCTTGTGGTACTCTTTGGTCCGTTTGTCAACGCTTTCTTATCTTTCGTTGCCTTGCTGGTGATCTGGAAACTTCCATCTGCGTTTGGATGCAGCTTCCATTTCTGTGCATCGGTATTGTTATTTCCATAAATCTGAATTTTTTCTCCCTCTGCCTCAGATTTGTTATTAAGATCCAGGCGGTATCCAGAGCCACAAAGAGGCTCAAACTGCATATATCCGTCTTTTCCATCGATCAGCTTCCATTTCTGCGCGGCAAATCCAAAGAACGTGCACAACTGTACCACAGTTCCGTTTGCCGTCTCACTGTTTCTGACATCCAGATAATTTCCGGAAATTTTTTCCCGGATATAATACACTCTGCCCGGTATGACTGCTCCGAGATATTTTCCGCCATCTGCTGTCATCTGGATTGGCTGTCCTTTGTCATTGTATGTAAATCGATAACGGACTCCTTCAGAATTGGCAGCCTGAGTCAGATGATTTTTCGTATCGTATCGATATTCAAACCCTGTTCCGTCAATACTTCCAAGCTTCGTCAGACTTCCTTTTTTGTCGTATGAAAAACTCTCTTTTTCCGCTGCACTCACTGCATGGATCAGATTCCCGTCATCATCATACTGGTAACTCTCCCCGTCATCCCTGACAAGCTGCACACCTTTGAATAACACCTGATTCACCTGATTGTGGTACATCAGATACACATGGATCGCCTTGTATGTTTTCTTCGCCCCTTCATTTTGATCGTCTGTACTGAAGGTGTTGCTGACAAACTGCCATCCCTTAATATTGGGATTACACTGTAATTGATGCCATTTAACTGTACCATCCGTATAAATGACTGCTGCATCCACTGAAAATTGCTTATCCGGAATTCCAAATCCATTTACCCAGCAGCTAAGATTAAAGATATCACCTTCCTGTCCTGAAATATTTACAGCCTGAGACAGATGAAGCTGCTGCTCCATTTGTCCGTTCAGTACTGCACATCTTCCCTTATCTGCAGTGATCATACTCTTATTCCCGGTTGCAGCTGCATGAAATCCCCAATTATCAGGCACATCATTTGTGCACCGTTCAAATCCCGGATTGTCGATCAGATTCAGTTCATTTGCCACATTTCCTGTTTCCAGCTGAACACCACTTACCAAAAGTGTTCCTCTTGCTCTTGTCATTCCCACAAACACGGAAATGGTTTCTTCTGCCGGAAGCTGGAATGTGAGAACCAGTCTCTCCCATCCGTCATCCACGTTTTTATCTGTCACATAGTCAATACAGCGTTCCCCCATGATTCTGGTCCGGTCTGCCCGGATTACGGATACAACCGCTCCCTGTTCCTGGTTTTCCGGGTTCAGCGATTCTGTTTTTACATAAGCAGACAACGTATATGTTCCAGCTGACAGATGCACATCCTGACAGATTCCTTCTTCTGATGTCAGCTCTGTTTTTGTCAGTTTCGCACTTTTTGTACCAATATATCCATCTGCATGTGTGATCGCTCCCCGTTTTCCATCTGACATACGACAGGTGTACCATCCGCCATCTCCATGAGACGGATCAAATGTTGGATTTCTCAGCAGACCATACACTGTTTTCTGAACAGAACCATCTTTACTCAGCTTATGATTTTTCATGCCGGATGTATAGTAAGAATAATTATTTGCAAATCCATCTGCATCCAGCACATCTGTCGGACGTCCCATATTGTCAAAATGCCACGTTGTTTTCTTATTATCTCCCGGACGTTCCATCTGACCATCCAATCCAGGTTCTTCAAAAATCGTAGTATTTCCGTTTTCATAGGAAATCTTTAATTCCTGACCCGGTGCATTTTTCTGTCCCGTTTCGGATACTTTGCTGACACGGGGTACCCGGAAATCATTTGTGTACTCGTAATTTACACGATAGCCATCCGGATTGGTCACACTGAGCAGTTTATGAGAACTATCATAAGTAAACTGGCTCTTACTTCCATCCGGATAAGTAATGGATGTCAGATTCCCCTGCGCATCATATCCATATCGAATCTCTCGCCCTTTGGTATCCTGAATAGCTGTTATCTTTGATTTCCCCTCATCCGTTGAATAAATGATATTTAAAAATCCACCTGACGCATCTGTAATATATCCCAGATAATTTCCCGCTGAATTCGGACCATACTGGTGTTTCACGGAATTTCCGTTCAGATCTTCGATGAATCGTAAAAATCCGTCCTGTCCGAATATATACTTCACTTTGTCTTTTGTTTCCATCGTGCGATAACGGTCATGTTCAGAACTTGACGTCACTGTGATCGTCAGTCCCAGCCCATCCTCATCTTTCAGCTTATTACCGTCATTGGTATCTTTATAGAAATAATGTTTTGTTCCGTCTTCATCGATATACACATACGGATAATCTTTGATCCCACTTTCTTTCAACTCCTGCTGGCTGCTGAGTCTCCATCCGTGCCCCATACGGGAAAAGGTATCCGCTTCGCTGGAATTATACACATGACGGATTTCTGTTGTCATCGGACCTCCCTCTGTTGCCACATCCAAATGACTCCAGACAACATTTCCTGTAAAGTCATTCGTGTAACCGATTCCTGCGCGCCCTGCTGACTGCTCATGGTAACTCTGATAATCTTCCAGACCATTCACATTCCTGTAATAAAACACACCGCTTGGAAACTGTTCAGAAGAGATACTTGGTGAGTCAGATGCATAGAATCTCGCATAAGCACGGTTTGCCAGATTTTCATCATCTTCATATTTTGATTTCACCATAATTCCATAGTTTTTTCCTGTGTTATACCACTGACGCACCAATCTGGTCACATTGAATCCTATCGGTGTGATCGAAACTGTATTTCCATTGATTACCTGTTTTACTTTTTTATAATCCAGTATTGCACCATCTACTGCCGGCTGATTTCCCCAACGGACGCTTTTTTCATCCCAGCTGTTTTTTACTTCATAAGCAAGAAGCGGCAGCTCCGGATTGCTGTAGGATGAATATTCAAACTGCCAGATATACATGGTCGCTCCGTAAATGATCGAACCTTTTCCAATATCCGGAAGGTCTCGAAACCGAAGCAGCGCTCTCATTTTTCCAAGTTCATCACTTCGCCCTACCACGAAAGATCCATATGCATATACGTTCCCCGGATTCTCCGGTACATTTCCTCCTGTGAAAACATACGTATCTTCAATATTTCCTTTTGTTTTACTCGTCTCTGTCATTGGATCAATCACGATTGGATAAACACGTTCTGTGTCCTGCATCCATTCACGATCCGGCACAACTTTGATAACACTGCTCTCTGTGCCGATTTCTACTTGAAATTCCACCTGAAGAGACTGATTTCCTGCTGCATCATACATATACGGTTTCACCAGTCTGAAAATTCTTCCTGACTCCTGATTTTCCGAATCATACAGCCCAAGTCCTCCATCTTCTTCGCTTCGCAGCTCCATTCCAGGATGCATCAGCTGAAAGCTCAATTCCTGTTCTGCCGCCTCTTTTCTGTTCAGTCGAATATTCTCTTTTAGCTGCTCTCCCTGGATTGAGTAATGCAGATCAATTCCCGGAAGAATTTCCTCATACACACCTTCTCCGTTTAAATGCGGAACACACATCATCTTTCGGATCTCATCCTCTTCTGACTCTTCCTCTTCTAAAACAGACACTTTCATATCCAACATTTCTGCTTCTTTCCAGAAATCTTCCTTTTCCAAAACACGAAATGTAGAAATTTTGTTTTTAAAATTCACGTTTCGTGTACTTTTTGTGCGTAAAAAAGGTGACAATCCCCATAAGATTTTCTTTCCGTCTTTCTCGATCGTTACCAGTTCCTTTGTATCTGACTCTTTTGCAAAACTTACACGAACTGCGGACGCAAAATTTCGATAAACTTCTCTCCCGTCTTCCTGTACAGGTTCCAGACGGTTATCAATTTCTTTCCACTGTCCGTCTTCTTCATAATGAACCGGAGCCGGATATACAGCTGCCGCCATTCCCTTCTGTGTCATCTGAAAATGTTTGACACAACGCTCTCTCTTTTCCGGTACTTCCCGTAAAATTCTATCTCTCATATTTACCTCCTGCCGAAATTCTCTGTATTCGGTCTTTCTATTTCTTTTCACACGCTTTGTGCACGTTTCGTGTAGTTATACAATACACAATTCGTGTTCTTTTGTCAAGCACATTTTGTGGATTTTTTATTTACTTTTTCCCACGATTTGTGTATAATCATATTGTATTCATAAAAAGTTTTGATTTTTACAAAAACTTCCCAGTGCAGCAAAAAGCTGCTTAGAAAGGACGTGTATGTTATGGCTGTATTTGCCAATATACTCAAAACACTGCGAACAGATAAACACTTATCCCAGCAGGAGCTTGCCACTCGCCTTGGCATCTCAAAGAGTGCAGTCAGTATGTACGAACAAGGACGGCGTGAACCTGATTTTGATATTCTGAATAAAATTGCAGATATCTTCCAGGTCGATGCAGACTATCTTCTCGGACGTAGTTCACTCTCTCATGAACCCGAACCTGTCACGATTGCCGCACACCTTGATACCTCTGACCTTACGCAGGCTGAGTTGGATGATGTTGAAAAATACATTCAATTTATCCGTTCAAAAAGAAAACAATAAAGGAGCATTCAGAAACGGCTATGCTGAACAAATATGAAGAACTGTTAGAAGAGGCTGCCGCCCAGAACATATCAGTAGATGAGAACTTTCCTTTTCATGGAAACTTAAAGGGATTGTATGTAGATCAAAATATCGCCCTCTCGGACCAATTGGAGACCTCTGCAGAAAAAGCCTGTATTCTGGCAGAAGAACTTGGTCATCACTACACTTCTGTTGGAAATATTCTGGATATCTCCGATCCTGCAAATGCAAAGCAGGAACGCCAGGCACGAATGTGGACCTATGAACGGCTGATCGGTCTGCGTGGTTTGATCGATGCCTATCAGCATGGATGCCGGGAATATCACGAAACTGCTGAATTTCTGGATGTAACAGAAGAACAGCTTCGCGATGCCATTGCCGATTATCGCTCAAAATATGGAGTCTGTACCAAATATCAGAACTACTATATTATGTTTGAACCCTATCTGATGATAGGAAAGAAAAAATGAGGACAACGCCATCGTCGTCCTCATTTTTCTATTCTTTCTACAAAAAAATTCCATAGACATTACTATCTATGGAACTTAACAACTCCCCGAGTTGGGTTCGAACCAACGACCCTTCGGTTAACAGCCGAATGCTCTACCACTGAGCTATCGAGGAATACTATAAAATTGTCTCAGCTCTTATCACTGAGTAAATGGAGAATACGAGATTCGAACTCGTGACCTCCTGCTTGCAAGGCAGGCGCTCTCCCAACTGAGCTAATCCCCCGTTCAAGCTGTTCAGTTATCACCGACAGCTATTAAAATATACCATATCGCACAGTACCTGTCAATAGATTTTTTCAATTTTTTGTAAAATATATATTTTATCTTCAAAACCGACTTTTCAAGATCGAAAATCCCTCTTAAAATGACAACAGCTTCGTAATCAATATATTGTTATCATACAAAAATGTCAGAATACTGCTTTTCTCAATCATCTCAAAGCAAGACTGTCCAATCGCATTATTATACAATAATGTTATGATCAAAAACAAGAGCCAGACAATCACCAGTGCCGCCGCTGCTCCGACAACCGCTCCGCCCAGGTGATTGAAAAATCCCAGAATCGGAAGCTCGCCGATCAGATCTACTGCAGCCATCAGTGCCCTGACAAGAATCCAAACAAGGATAAATGTAACAAGAAACGCCACAACCTTGAGGATCATCCTTGCAATATACGATGCCGCATACTCAGGAAATGACTTAACTCCCAGTTCCTGATAAATTGTGCTGTTATTGTTTTCCAGCAGCCGGTTTTTCAAAAACTCCGGCAACGCTGCATTTTCAATCTCCTGAATCTGCACTTCTTTTGGAATCTCTCCAATGATATTCAAAATATCCTGAATGTTGATCCCCAACTGGTTCCAGTCCAGATTGTTGATATCCGCCAGCTGATCCTGATTCAATTCTCCAAGTGAAGTACCGCTTAAATCTGCATTTTTCAATGTATCTGCAGAAATCTGAGGCATGAACATCTCCATACATTTTTCTTCAATCATCTCATCCGCAGGTGTCCATTTAATAAGCGCATCACTGACATAAGGCGCCAGAAACATAACCAGCACGATCGACAGAACCGTAGCCAGCAACGAAATTCCGATTTTGAGCAGTCCTCTAACATAGCCTGCCACGATACTGATCAAAAATATCACTCCTACAATAATCAATAACCAATTATCCATATTTTCTCCTAATTTGTCAGGTAAACAAGCCGCAGTTCATCTTCACCGGCGATCAGGTATCTGTGAATTCCGGCAGCCGGAATCACTTCCTGTGCTTCTATTCCCCAGTCTCCCTTAAATCGCTGTATTCCTGTGTCGCTGATGATACATCCCTTTGTTCCGTCGAACATGATGATCTCATCTCCTGCTATCTTTACATGACTATATTCTCCTGTTATTTCCCGGTTTATTATCTGTTTTCCCGTTTTATCATAAAGCTGCACTTCATATCCTGATTTATCTTTATTCGTAAGAATAAACCCGATATACCTGTCCGAGTGAAATTCACTGCGTATCTCCTGATTCAGCTTCACTTCGGTTTTCTTTTTCACGGACTTTGTACCTTCATAGATCACAAATGATTTATCACCAACCGCAACGGATGTGGACGCGTCCATATAAAACACATCCGGAACGACTGTCTGCTCAAAATCTTCTGTATAAATCAGGTTGTCCGTTTTTTCCTGACCTTCTTTTCCAAAATTATAAAAAGCAACCATGGACTTCAATGTTCCGTTTTTTGTGGAAAGATACGATACCATCAGGTTCTCCCCATCCGCCGACATATCCAGTGAGATTGGATATCCGGTACTGTTTAGATTCACCTGATGCTCTACAAGTATATTTCCCACTGCATCATAGGAAATGATCTGCGGCGTAGATTCGTTTTTCAGAATTGCGCTTACAATCCCCTGATTTGAAACAGAAATCTTTTCAATCGGAAGCGTAGTCTCAATCTCCCCCTTTAATCCACTCTTCTGAAAGATCATAATCGTATTACCGCCCACATCTGCTATTGCAAACAAGATCGGAAGAGCACACGTCTGAACTCCAGTCACAC
>ENA-OWOO01000107-OWOO01000107.1-gut-metagenome-genome-assembly--contig:-NODE-107-length-19969-cov-4.272069_pt1 | contig 19969 bp, 15 predicted proteins | sample MGYA00248259_ERZ651802 | MGnify/ENA primary metagenome ERZ651802 (study PRJEB26908, sample SAMEA4031702) | gut metagenome | biome: gut; feature: normal infant; material: stool | place: China | collected 2015... | reverse complement strand
CCGGCCCCCCCTCCCGCCAACTGCTTACACAGAACAAATGGATGATTGCGGCCGGGCAACGGCCCGCCATTGCCCGGCCGCAATCATCCATGACAGAGAGGTGTGTGTTATGGTCTTCCTCAACTACCTGATCAACGGGATCAGCCTGGGCAGCATCTACGCCATCATCGCCCTGGGGTACACCATGGTCTACGGCATCGCCAAGATGCTTAACTTCGCCCACGGCGATGTCATCATGGTGGGCGCGTACATCTGCTTTTTCAGCATGAACGGGCTGTCCTCCCTCTTCGCCCCGGGCAGCCTGGCCGCGCTGGTGGTTCCCGCCCTGGCCGGCACGGCGCTGGCCATGGTGGTGTGCACCGTGCTGGGCATCACCATCGAGCGGCTGGCCTACAAGCCCCTGCGGCAGGCCACCTCCCTGGCGGTGCTCATCACCGCCATCGGCGTGAGCTACTTCCTCCAGAATGCGGCCCAGCTCCTGTGGAGCTCCAGCCCCAAGGTGTTTACCCCCGTGGTGAGCCCATCCGCCAAGCTGACCCTGTTTGACGGCCAGCTCTCCATCTCCTGGCTGACCATCGTGACCGTCCTGGTGTGCGTGGCCATCATGCTGGCCCTCACCGCCTTTACCGGCCGCACCAAGATGGGCAAGGCCATGCGGGCCTGCTCGGAGGACAAGGCGGCGGCCCAGCTCATGGGCATCGACGTCAACCGCACCATCTCCATGACCTTTGCCATCGGCTCCGCCTTGGCGGCCATCGCGGGCGTTCTGTTCCTGTCCACCTACACCAGCCTGACCCCCACCACCGGCTCCATGCCCGGCATCAAGGCCTTTACCGCCGCCGTGTTCGGCGGCATCGGCTCCATCCCCGGCGCCCTGCTGGGCGGCCTGCTGCTAGGCGTCATCGAGACCTTTGCCCGGGCCTACATCTCCACCGAGCTGTCCACCGCCATCGTGTTCGGTGTGCTGATCATCGTCCTGCTGGTGAAGCCCGCCGGCCTGCTGGGCAAGACCGTCCGTGAGAAAGTGTGAGGTGGACGCGATGAGACAACTTGGACAGATGAAAAAATCCACCAAAAACAGCCTGTTTACCTACACGCTGGTCATTGCGGCCTTTGTGGTGGTGCAGGCCCTGCGGATGGGCCCCGGCGTGGGCGCCATGCTGGAGGGGCAGCGCATCCCCATCTGCGCCTACATCGTCATGGCGCTGGCCCTGAACCTGGTGGTGGGCGTCTCCGGCGAGCTGAGCCTGGGCCACGCCGGCTTCATGAGCATTGGAGCCTTTGCCGGCTCTGCCCTGGCCCTGGCTCTCCAGAGCACCGTCACCCTTTCCCCCCTGCGCCTGGCCCTGGCCATGGTATTCGGCGCGGTCATCGCCGCCGCGCTGGGCTTTCTCATCGGCATCCCCGTGCTGCGCCTCAATGGCGACTACCTGGCCATTGTAACTCTGGCTTTTGGCGAGATCATCAAGAGCATCATCACCAATGTCTACCTGGGGGTGGATGAAAACGGCCTCCAGTTCAGCTTCCTCTCCAACAAAAACGAGCTGGCCGACGGCGGGGTGGAGCTCATCCGCGGCCCCATGGGCGTGATGAACACCCAGCGCATCTCCACCTTTATTGCCGGCTTTGTACTGGTGCTGATAGCCCTGGTGGTCATCTTCAACCTGGTCAACAGCCGCACCGGCCGGGCCGTCATGGCCGCCCGGGACAACCGCATCGCCGCCGAGAGCGTGGGCATCAGCGTCACCAAGTACAAGATGATCGCCTTTGTGGTTTCCGCCGCTCTGGCGGGCGCGGCGGGCACCCTGTACGGGTGCAGCCAGACCACCTTCGCCGCCACCAAGTTCGACTTCAATACCTCCATTCTGATTCTGGTGTTCGTGGTGCTGGGCGGCCTGGGCAACATGTGGGGCTCCGTCATTGCCGCCGCCGCCCTCACTATCCTGCCCGAGGCCCTGCGCCAGTTCTCCAACTACCGCATGCTGGTGTACGCCATTGTGCTGATCCTGGTCATGCTGGCCACCAACAATCCCACCCTGAAGGGCTTCTTCTCCCGGCTGTTCCACCGGGAGCGGGCGGACGCGCCCCATGCGGCGGCGGTGAAAGGAGGCGGCAAGCAGTGAGCAGCATAAAGCGACCCGAGACCAAGCTGGTCCCGGTGCCCAGCGTCAACAAGATTCCAGAGCGGGACGTGGATAAGAGCCCCATCCTGGAGGCCCAGCACCTGGGCATCGACTTCGGCGGCCTCACCGCCGTCAACGAGTTCAACATGGCCATCGGCCGCACCGAGATCGCCGGCCTGATCGGCCCCAACGGCGCGGGCAAGACCACGGTGTTCAACCTGCTGACCAAGGTGTACCAGCCCACCCGGGGCACCGTTCTGCTGGACGGAGTGGACACCCACAACATGAACACAGTGCAGGTCAACAAGGCGGGCATCGCCCGTACCTTCCAGAACATCCGCCTGTTTAACAACCTGAGTGTGGAGGACAATGTCAAAATCGGCATGCACAATTCCATCCACTGCGGCCTGTTCAGCGGCATTCTCCGCCTGCCCCGGTACTGGAAGGAGGAGAAGACCGCCCATGAGCGGGCGCTGGAGCTGCTCTCCATCTTTCACATGCAGGATCTGGCGGGGGCCAAGGCGGGCTCCCTGCCCTACGGCGCCCAGCGGAGGCTGGAGATCATCCGCGCCCTGGGCACCAACCCGTCCCTGCTTCTGCTGGACGAGCCGGCGGCGGGCATGAACCCTTCGGAGACCGCGGAGCTGATGGAGAACATCGTCAAAATCCGCGACACCTTCCAGATTGCCATTCTCCTCATCGAGCACGACATGAACCTGGTTATGGGTATCTGCGAGGGCATCTGCGTGCTCAACTTCGGCCAGATCATCGCCAAGGGCACCCCCACGGAAATTCAGAACAACCCGGAGGTCATCAAGGCCTACCTGGGCGGCGGAAAGGAGGGCTGAGAGATGGCTGTGATGCTGGATGTCAAGAACATCAACGTCTATTACGGCGCCATTCACGCCGTCAAGGACATCTCCTTTCAGGTCAATGAGGGGGAGATTGTCACCCTCATCGGCGCCAACGGCGCGGGCAAGACCACCACACTGCAAACCGTGTCCGGTCTGCTCCACACCCGCACCGGCTCCATTGAGTTCCTGGGGCAGCCCATCCAGAACGTCCCCGCCTCCAAGCTGGTGGGCCGCGGACTGGCCCAGGTGCCGGAGGGCCGCCGGGTCTTTCAGCAGATGACAGTGGAGGAGAACCTGGAGATGGGCGGCTTCACCCAGCCCGCCTCCACCATCGCCCCCGGCCTGGAGCGGGTGTACGAGCAGTTCCCCCGGCTGAAGGAACGCCGCCGTCAGGTGGCGGGCACCCTGTCCGGCGGCGAGCAGCAGATGCTGGCCATGGGGCGGGCCCTCATGTCCAACCCCAAGCTGCTCATGCTGGACGAGCCCTCCATGGGCCTGGCCCCCCTGCTGGTGGAGCAGATCTTCGACATCATCAAGGAGCTCCACCGGGCGGGCACCACGATTCTCCTGGTGGAGCAGAACGCCCAGATGGCCCTGAGCGTGGCCGACCGGGGCTACGTGCTGGAGACCGGGCGGGTCACCCTCACCGGCCCCGGCCGGGAGCTGCTGGCCGACGAGGCCGTCAAAAAGGCATACCTGGGCGGTTAAACGGCAGCCCGGCGGAGCGCGCTCCGCCGGGCTCCGCCAGTCGAAAAGGGCTTTTCGACTGGCTGCTGAACTTTTTGAAACTTTAGGAAAGTTTCAAAAAGTTGTTTGATCCAACGCGAACGGCCCAGGCCGGACTTTCTTGGCCTGCGGCCAATTCACCTCCAGGGAACCCTGACTGTTCATCCCCGCGCCAAGCGCCGCCGCAAAGCGGCGGTTGCGCTCCGAATCGCCCTGCGGGGCAGCCTTTCACACTATCCCTCCCTCCGAAACCTTTGGTAGGAGCGTTTATCGACAGCCCCAGCCCGGCGGAGCGCGCTCCGCCGGGCTGTTTTCCATCTCCTCCCCTTGACTGGCGTGCTATAATATGGTCAGCAAGGCAATATCGCCGCGTTGTGCAAGGAGGCGCTGATCCATACCATGCCCAATTACTACGCGCACCTGACGTTTGGCCAACGGGTGCTGGCGGACCTGCCCGCCGGCCTGTCCGAACTCATTGAGCAGGAGCGGGAGGCCTTTGACCTGGGCTGTCTGGGCCCCGACCCGCTGTTCTTCTACCAGCCCATCCGCCCCAACGCCGTCCGGCGGGAGGGGATCAAGATGCACCGCCGCTCCGCCCTGCCCGCGGTGGAGCGTCTGCGCCAGGCTATCGAGGACGGCGTACCCATGTCCACCGGCTACGGAGCTGGCTTCCTCTGCCATTTGGCCCTGGACAGCGCCTGCCACGGCTACGTGGACGACCGGGCCGCCGACGGCCCCATCTCCCACATGGCCATTGAGGGGGAGTATGACCGGATGCTGATGGAGCGGGACGGCCTCAATGCCGCCGAGCAGTCCCCACTGCCCAGCGCCCCGGCCGACCGCGCCGTCTGGGAGGCGGCGTCCCAGGCCTTTGTCCACGCCTCCCCCGACCAGATGCGGCGGGCCTACCGCTCCATGGCCTTCTTCTCCGGCTTCCTGGCCCGCTCCAACGGCCGCATGACCGGCAAGGTCATCGGTGCAGTGAGCCACATGCTCCCCATTCCCTCCGCCAAGGGCATCGCCCTGAAGGAGACGCCCCACCCCTCGGCTCAGGAGAGCAACGCCGACCTCAACCGTCTGCTGGAGGCGGCCATCCCGGAGACAGCGGAGCAGATTACCGCCTTTTTCCAGGCCATTTCGGCGGAAACTCCCGTGCCGCGCTGGTTCGACCGGGACTTCAAGGGCAATCCGCCCCCCATCCCCCAGCGCATCCGCTGGCAGGACATCCCAGAGCACTCCGTTACATGACAAGCGCCGCCCCCGCATTGTGGGGGCGGCGCTTTCTCATTGGGCCTCCAACAGGAAGGTCACCGGGCGCAGCCCGTCGGTACAGCACACCACATTGACCCCCTCCCGCCGCTGCCAGGGGGTATAGGAGGCACCGCAGGACAGGGCGGACACCGAGCGGTAGAGATCGATCCACGCCCAGGGGCAGAAGCCGGCTGGCATTTCCGCGCCCCCGGTATAGAGGAACTGGTCCCCCTCCCGGAAGAAGTCGCAGACGCACTCCTCCGGCGGCTCGGTGAGGTGCTCCCGGATCAGATCGGGGTAAAATCCCTTGCGCAGCACAGTGATTTTCACGTTCTTCATGGTGCAAGCTCCTTTCGCTCCTCCGGTTCGTTTTGAAACTCTGTCATAGTGCCCCAGAACCGCTTGGGCATCTGGGTCATGCGGCACCGGGGGTTCTCCCGCCCCTCGATGGCGATGGTGTCGTAAAACCGCCGCCACAGGCGGCGGAAGTCCCGCTCCTCCCGGCCGGGGGCGGCGGCGCGGAACGCCTCCAGGGGAACGATGGCCCACCGCCGGGGCCGGTAAAACAGCGCCTCCCGGTGGGTGCGGTCGTAGAGGACGAAGGACTCCTCCGGATAGCGGGCGCAGAAGTGGGGCCGGAGGAGGGGAAGCACCCGGTTTTTGGGGGCAATTTCCCCCACCAGCACCCCCTCCTGCTCGGAGAAGCGTGTGAAGCCCTTGAGCAGATGGGCCTCTCCGGTCAGGTGGCCCACCGCGCGGGTCAGCACTGCCACCCGGTCGTCGGTGAGATCCCGCACCGCCCACGGCCCCCGGTCGTACCCCAGGCGGAGAAACCGCCACAGGTGGAGCTCCCGCTCCTCCAGGCAGGTGAGAAAGCCGTACACCGCCAGCCGCCGCCCCTCCTGCCCCAGCCTGGGGGCCAGGGAGCGGTACACCCGCTGGGCGCGGGCCTCGTCGGTGTCCACCGTCCGCTCCGGCCAGAGGGAAATCCGCCCGTCCTCCGGGGTGGAAAAGCTCATGGGCTCCTCCCGGTGGGCGTAGCTGGCAAATACACAGGTCAAAAAGCCGGCAAAGCTGCCGTCATAGGCATAGGAAACCGGTGTCCAGTCCATGGCCGCCTCCTAACCCGTCTGCTCGAAGAGGGAGAGCTGCTCCGGCGCGCCCTGGGCCAGCATGGGCCGCTCCTGGGCCACCAGGTGGCGGAGCACCCCGTCGGGGGAGACCCGCAGGCCCTCCAGGTACTTGCCGCCGCAGGTGAGGAAATACTGGGCCCGCTTGAGCACCACCCCCAGCTTTTTCAGCCCCGCAAAGGTGAGGGACGCGCACCGGCGGGCAACCAGGATGCGCCGGGCGGAGGTCACCCCGATGCCCGGCACCCGCAGCAGGGCCTCGTAGTCCGCCCGGTTGACCTCCACCGGGAAGAACTCCGGGTGGTTCAGCGCCCAGGAGCACTTGGGGTCTACCAGGGGATTGAAGTTGGGATTGGCTTCGTCCAGCAGCTCCTCGGCCCGGAAGTGGTAGAACCGCAGCAGCCAGTCCGCCTGGTAGAGCCGGTGCTCCCGCAGCAGGGGCGGACGGAAGGACTGGGGGGCGGGGAGGAGGGCGCTGTCCGACACCGGCATGTAGGCGGAGTAGAACACCCGCTTGAGCTTGTACTTGTCGTAGAGAGCCTGGGTGAGGGTGAGGATGTGCCTGTCGCTCTCCGGCGTGGCTCCGATGATCATCTGGGTGGACTGCCCCGCCGGGGCGAAGCGGGGGGCGTGGCGGAACCGGGCCAGCTCCCCCCGGCTGGCCTGAATGCCATCCCGGATCTGGGCCATGGGGGCCAGGATGGCGGCCTTGGCCTTGTCGGGCGCCAGGCGGCCCAGGCTCTCCTCGCTGGGCAGCTCGATGTTGACGGACAGGCGGTCGGCCAGCAGGCCCAGCCGCCGGGTGAGGAGGGGGGCGGCCCCCGGGATGGCCTTGGCGTGGATATAGCCGCGGAAGCCGTACTCCTCCCGCAGCAGGCGCAGGGCCTCGATCATGGCCTCGGTGGTGCGGTCAGGGCCGCCCCACACGGCGGAGGAGAGGAAGAGTCCCTCGATGTAGTTGCGCCGGTAAAAGCCGATGGTCAGCTCCGCCAGCTCCCTGGGGGTGAAGGCGGCCCGGCGCACATCGCTGGAGCGGCGGTTGACGCAGTAGGCGCAGTCGTAGACGCACCGGTTGGTAAGCAGCACCTTGAGCAGGGAGATGCACCGGCCGTCGGCGGAGAAGGAGTGGCAGCACCCGGCGGCCAGGGTGCTCCCCAGGCCGCCGGGCCGGCCCGCCCGATCCAGGCCGCTGGAGGTGCACGCCGCGTCGTACTTGGCCGCGTCGGCCAGAATGGTCAGCTTGTCCAGCAGCTCCATACTGCCGCCCCCTCTCCTTTTTCTTTAGCTCTATTATATATCGAACATTTGTTTCAGTCAAGAGGGGGATAATGGAAACCCACCCCGGAGCCGAGGCCCGGGGTGGGTTGCTTGGTCACTCTCCCATGTAGGAGAAGTGCATATAGTCGTGGTAGCCCTCGGAATCGTCGCTGCTGTAGGCCCAGGCGTCGCCGCCCCAGCTCCAGCCGTGCTCGGCAAAGATGCGCACCACGGAGGATTCGGGGGAGATGGAGCGGGGATTGGTTCCCGGCTCCCAGCAGCTCCCGGCCAGCACCTGACCGTCGCGGATCTGGTAGTTCTCGTTGGCGTTGATGTCGATGGCGGTGCCGCAGTTGTGCTCGCCGGTGGCGGAGTCGCCCCGCCAGGCGTAGCCGCCCACATCGTGGATGGGGAAGTGCTCAGGATCGTTGTAGATCTCGGTGAAGATCTCCTTCACGTCCTCCGCCAGGGCGGCATGGACGGAGAGGGTGAGGGTGGAGGACACCTTCTCCCCGCCGGAGAGCTGCCATACCGGCACGGTGACGGTGGTCATAGCGGCGGCGGCCTCCTCCTGGCTGGCAAAGCGGCTCTTGCTCTCGTCGCCGAAGAGGAGGATGTGCTTGCGGGCGTTGTCCCCCTGGAAGCTGAGCCAGAAGTCCTGCTTATAGTAGTCCTCATAGGCGGCCTCGCCCCGCTCCACCTTCTCCCAGAACTGCTCCTCCTGAATCTCGGCCCCGGTCATGGGCCGGAAATACAGGGTATAGCTGTCGCAGGCAGTGCTGGTATACGATGCCGTCTCCCGGTCGTAGTCGTAGACGTAGTAGCCCACGTCCAGCCCGTTCGCCAGGCTGGACAGGTAGGTACTCACCTCCGTCTCCACCTGCTGGTCGGGCAGGAGGGCCTCGCCGGTGTCGGCGTTCAGAATGTGAAGGGTGACGGTCTGGCTCTCGCCGCGGCAGCTATTGTCCACCTGCTCCAGTACCCGCATCAGCAGCACCGCGCCGTCGCAGCGCTGAAGGGGATCGGCATAGCCGAAGGAGCCGTCCGCCTTGCCCTGGATGACGCAGCGGCGGGCCAGCTCGGCCACCGCCTCCTGGCGGAGGCTGTCCATCCTCCCCCAGTCCGACAGGGCTGTGGGATCAATCGGCTGATCCCAGAACGAGGGGGTATATTCCTCCGGCAGGGCGTTGCAGAGCAGCAGGGCGGCATCCTGGCGGGTGACCGCCCCGGTCAGCGCGGCCTCGTCCAGCCCCTCCAGCAGGCCGGCGCTCCGGGCGGCATCCAGCCCCGCCTGATCCCAGGCCGCGCCGGAAGCGGCGCTGCGGGCATATTCCTCCGGGGCAAAGGCCCGGGCGGCCATGGCCAGGAACTGGGGCCAGGTCAGGGGTGCGGAGGGGCTCATGGTGTTGGCTCCGGTGCCCTGGAGGATGCCGTAGCCCGCGGCCTCCGTCATGGCGATATAGGCCCAGTGGCTGGAGGGCAGGTCGGAGAAGGATGCGGCCTCTGCCCCTGCGGGGGCGGCCATGGGCAGGGCCAGCAGGCCCGTCAGGACCAGTGTGCAGACTCTCTTTACCGTGTGCATGCTCTATCTCTCCTTTACAAGCAACGGATTCCGCGGCCCGGCCGCGGCACCTGTTTTCCTCCCTACCGGACCCGGTAGATGTAGTGCTCCTTGCGGGGGGCGGGTGCAGGGGCCGTGTCCGCCCGGTAGCCCAGGATACAGTGGCCGATGCCCTCGTAGTCGCCCTCCACGCCCCACTGTCGGAGCAGGGCCTTACCCTCCTCGGAGTCAAACACCTCTTTGGCCCGGTGAACCCAGCAAGAGGCCAGCCCCACCGCCTTAGCTGCGTTCATCAGGTTGCTCATGACGCAGCTGCCGTCATATACCCGGTTGGTGTTATCCCTGGCCGCCAGCACCACCAGCACGGTGGGCGCACCGTAGAAGGGGTCGGCCTCCGGGGTGCCCAGCACTGCGGCATTCATCTTCCGCAGCTGCTCCACCACAGCGGGATTCTGCACTGCCACGATGATCGGGGACTGCTGGCCCCGGGCCGTGGGAGCATAGGTGCCCGCCTCTAATACTGCGTTCAACTCCTCGTCGGTGATCTGCTCCGGCCGGTAGCTGCGGCAGCTCCGGCGCTCCTTCAAAACCTTCAACACTTCGTTCATTGCCAAATTACCTGCCTTTCTTATGAGAGATCGGTTGTATTTTACCGGAAAATACGATAAGATACAATCCTCAGATTCTCTTCCCACCAGTGTTGATGAAAAGAAAGGCGGATGCTTGTGCCTCTGTTTCCCCTCCTATGGCTCTTTTTCTGTTATTCCTTCCTCGGCTGGGTGCTGGAGACGGCGGTTTCCGCCGTCCGCCTTCACCGCTATGTGGACCGCAGCGTGCTGTTCGGCCCGCTGTGCGCCTGCTACGGCATCACTGCCGTTCTGCTTACCGTGGGTCTGCCCGAGCTGCGGGGCAACTACTTCTTCCTCTTCCTGGGCAGCGCTATCTGCTCCACGGTGGTGGAATGGATCGCCGGTCACCTGCTGGAGAAGGCCACCCACACCCGCTGGTGGGACTACTCCAACCGGCGCGGCAACCTGGACGGTTACATCTGTGTCGGCTCCTTCCTCCTGTGGGGCGTGCTGGGCCTGGCGGCCGTACAGTGGATCAATCCTCTGCTCCTGGCCCTCTACCGCTGGCTGCCCCCGCTGGTGGGGGAAATCCTGCTGTGGGTGCTGCTGGCCCTGCTGGCGGCGGACATCGCGGGCACCGTGCTGACCCTCTGCGGCGTCCGCAGCAGCCTGCCCCCGCTGGAGAACCTAAACAGCCGTCTGGCCGCCCTCTCCGTCCGGCTTGGGGAGTGGATTCTCCGCCGCGCCGAGGGGCGCATTCAGAAGGCCCACCCCGGCGCGGTCTTTTCCCGCCGGCGGGAAAAGACCACCGTCAGCCCCTTTGCCCGGGGGGCCAGCTTTTACAGCATTCTGCTCCTGTTCTTTATTGGCGGAGTGGCCGGTGATCTGGCCGAAACCATCTTCTGCCGCCTCAAAATGGGCTGGTGGATGAGCCGCAGCAGTGTGGTATGGGGCCCCTTCAGCATTGTGTGGGGCCTGGCCCTGGCAGCCGCCACCCTGTTCCTCTACAAATACCGGGACCGCTCGGCCTCCTTTTTCTTTGTGGCGGGCACCCTGCTGGGCGGCCTGTATGAGTACCTGTGCAGCGTCTTTACCGAGCTGGTGTTCGGCACCGTGTTCTGGGACTACAGCGCTATTCCCTTCAACCTGGGCGGGCGCATCAACCTGCTGTACTGCTTCTTCTGGGGCTTCGCCGCGGTGGCCTGGTTCCGGGGGCTCTACCCCATCCTGGCCCGCTGGATCGCCAAGATTCCACCGCGCCCCGGGAAAGCGGTGGTCTGGCTGCTCATCGCCTTCATGTCCGTCAATATGGCGGTCAGCGGCCTGGCCCTGGCACGCTACAGCGCCCGGGCCGCCGGAGAGCCCGCCGACGCGGCCTGGGAGCAGTACATGGATGCCCACTACGGTGACGACGTGATGGAGCGCATCTACCCCTATGCGAAGATGACTGGCTGAGTCCAAGCCGTCAAGCACCCTCCGGGTCATGAGACCTGGAGGGTGCCTTTACATGGGGCGGAGAGAGCCGCGTGGGAGGGCGTCGGCTCTGCCCCGCCGGGGCCCCCATCTTTATTTTATCTGTCCGGCGGAACTGAATTCCGCCGGCATCAAGGTTTTGGGCCCACGGCCCAAAACGCTTGGACGGCGCAAAGCGCCGCCCCGCCGTCGGCGGGGCCCCCGAAGAGGCCGCCATATAAAACGGGCCCCGGACGTTTTCGTCCGGGGCCCTTGTGCGAGCTTGTTTACTTGTAGAGCTCCACCAGTCTGGTGAGATGCTCATAGCGCTCCTTGGCGGCCTCTTCGTTCTGGGCAAACAGCTCCTTGGCGCGCTCGGGGAAGGCGCGGGTCAGGGAGGAGTAGCGGGCCTCGTTCATCAGGAACTCCTGATAGCCGCCGGCGGGGGCCTTGGAGTCCAGGGTGAACGGGTTCTTGCCCTCGGCCTTCAGAGCGGGGTTGAACCGGAACAGGTTCCAGTAGCCGCACTCCACGGCCTTCTTCATCTCAACCTGGCAGTTGGCCATACCGCCCTTGATGGAGTGCATCTCACAGGGGGCGTAGCCGATGACCAGGGAGGGGCCGTGGTAGGCCTCAGCCTCGGTGATGGCCTTCAGAGTCTGGTTGGGGTTGGCGCCCATGGCCACCTGGGCCACGTAGACGTAGCCGTACTGCATGGCGATCTCCGCAAGGCTCTTCTTGGGCTGGTTCTTGCCGGCGGCGGCAAACTGGGCCACCTGGCCGATATTGGAGGACTTGGAGGCCTGTCCGCCGGTGTTGGAATAGACCTCGGTATCGAAGACGAAGATGTTGACGTCCTCGCCGGAGGCGATGACGTGATCCAGGCCGCCGTAGCCGATGTCGTAAGCCCAGCCGTCGCCGCCGAAGATCCACACGGACTTCTTAACCAGATACTCCTTCTCCTGGAGAATCTCAGCGGCCAGCTTGCAGGCGTCACACTGGCAGAGCTTCTCACCCTTGGCCTGCAGCTCTTTGCCAAACGCCTGGATCTCGGGCTTGGAGCTGGCCAGCAGCTCGTCCACCGTGCACAGGCCGTCCTCCAGAGCGGCGATGTAGGCCTTGGTGGCCTCGGCGTTGGCCGCGCCGTCCTCCATGGTATCCAGCCACTTCTGGGCAGTCTCCTTAATGGCTGGAGTGCACCACTCCACGGCCAGCAGGGCGCGGGTCTTGTCGGCCAGGCGGCTGCGGATGGCCTTCTGGCCCAGGTGCAGGCCAAGGCCGTGCTCGGCGTTATCCTCGAACAGGGAGTTGGCCCAGGCGGGACCCTTGCCCTCCTTGTTGACGGTGTAGGGAGAGGTGGCAGCCGGGCCGCCCCAGATGGAGGAACAGCCGGTGGCGTTGGAAATATACATACGGTCGCCGCAGACCTGGGTGACCAGGCGGGCATAGGCGGTCTCGGCGCAGCCGGCGCAGGAGCCGGAGAACTCCAGCAGGGGCTGCTTGAACTGGCTGCCCTTGACGGTATTGGTGTCCTCCACGTCGGCCTTGGGGGCCACCTTGGCCACCATGTAGTCAAAGACCTCCTGCTCGGCAGCCTGGGACTCCTGGGGCTTCATGGTCAGGGCCTTGACGGGGCAGGTGCTCACACACACGGAGCAGCCCATGCAGTCCAGCGGGGAAATGGCAATGGCAAACTTGTATACACCCTTGCCCTTGCCGGCCTTGATGTCCACGATCTTGGCCTGAGCGGGGGCGTTCTTGGCCTCCTCCTCAGTGAGGGCATAGGGCCGGATGGTGGCGTGGGGGCAGACATAGGAGCACTGGTTGCACTGGATGCACTTGGTCTGATCCCACTCGGGCACGCTGACGGCCACGCCGCGCTTCTCATAGGCGGAAGCGCCCTGGCAGAAGGTGCCGTCCTCGTGGCCGTTGGCAAAGGCGGAGACGGGCAGGCTGTCGCCGTCCATGCGGCCCACGGGCTCCATGATCTCCTTGACCATCTTCACGGTGGCGGCGTTGCCCTCCACGTGCTCGGCCACGGTCTCGTCCTTGGCGTCCTTCCAGGAGGCGGGCACCTCAAACTTGTGGAACGCGGTGGCGCCCATGTCGATGGCCTTGTGGTTCATATCCACCACGTCCTGGCCCTTCTTCAGGTAGGAGTGGGTGGCGGCGTCCTTCATGTAGCCGATGGCCTCCGCCTCGGGCATGACCTTGGCCAGCTTGAAGAAGGCGGACTGGAGGATGGTGTTGGTGCGCTTGCCCATGCCGATCTCGATGGCCAGGTCGATGGCGTTAATGGTGTAGACCTGGATGTTGTGCTCGGCGATGTAGCGCTTGGCCACGGCGGGCATGTGGTGATCCAGCTCCTCGTCAGACCACTGGCAGTTGATGAGGAACACGCCGCCGTCCTTCACGTCGCGGACCATGGGGAAGCCCTTGACGATGTAGGCGGGCACATGGCAGGCGACAAAGTCAGCCTTGTTGATGTAGTAGGGGGCGCGGATGGGCTCGTCGCAGAAGCGCAGGTGGCTGATGGTTACGCCGGTCTTCTTGGAGTCGTACTGGAAGTAGGCCTGCACGTACTTGTCGGTGTGGTCGCCGATGATCTTGATGGAGTTCTTGTTGGCGCCCACGGTGCCGTCGCCGCCCAGGCCCCAGAACTTGCACTCGATGGTGCCGGGGGCCGCGGTGTTGGGGGAGGGCTTCTCCTCCAGGGAGGTGTGGGTCACGTCGTCCACGATGCCCACGGTGAACTGGCGCTTGGGCGCGGACTTGGTCAGCTCCTCATACACGGCGAACACGTTGCTGGGCGGGGTGTCCTTGGAGCCCAGGCCGTAGCGGCCGCCGATGATGGTGGCCTGCCGGCCGGCGTTGGCGAAGGCGGTGACCACGTCCAGGTACAGGGGGTCACCCAGGGCGCCGGGCTCCTTGGTGCGGTCGAGCACGGCGATCTTGGTGGCGGTGGCGGGGATGGCCGCCAGCAGCTTGTCGGCGCGGAAGGGCCGGTACAGACGGACCTTCACCAGGCCCACCTTCTCGCCGTGGGCGTTCAGGTAGTCGATGACCTCCTCGGCCACGTCGCAGATGGAGCCCATGGCGATGATGACCCGGTCGGCGTCGGGTGCGCCATAATAGTTGAAGAGCTGGTAGTTGGTGCCCAGCTTGGCGTTGACCTTGCCCATGTACTCCTCCACGATCTCGGGGAGGGCGTCATAGTACTTGTTGGCGGCCTCGCGGTGCTGGAAGAAGATGTCGCCGTTCTCGTGGGAGCCGCGCATCACGGGGCGCTCGGGGTTGAGGGCGCGCTTGCGGAAGGCCTCCACGGCGTCCATGTCCACCATGTCGGCCAGATCCTCGTTGTCCCAGATGGCGATCTTCTGGATCTCGTGGGAGGTGCGGAAGCCGTCAAAGAAGTTGATAAAGGGGACGCGGCCCTTGATGGCTGCCAGGTGGGCCACGGCGCCCAGGTCCATGACCTCCTGGGGGTTGGACTCGCACAGCATGGCAAAGCCGGTCTGGCGGCAGGCCATGACATCGGAATGGTCGCCGAAGATGTTCAGCGCGTGGGTGGCCACGGTACGGGCGGACACGTGAAACACGGTGGGCATCAGCTCACCGGCCAGCTTGTACATGTTGGGAATCTTCAGCAGCAGGCCCTGGGAGGCGGTGTAGGTGGTGGTCAGCGCGCCCGCGGCCAGAGAGCCGTGGACCGTACCGGCGGCGCCGGCCTCGGACTGCATCTCGATGACATTGACGGTGGTGCCGAAGATGTTCTTGCGGCCCTGGGCGGCCCACTGGTCCACATTGTCGGCCATGGGGCTGGACGGGGTGATGGGGTAGATGCCTGCCACCTCGGTGAAGGCGTAGGACACGTGCGCTGCCGCCGTGTTGCCGTCCATGGTTTTCAGCTTTCTCGCCATAGAAACGATTCCTCCTTGTTCATGGTTCCAGGGCAATGGGAATCCGTCCCCGTCCATCCCCCGGACTGACCGGGCCCGATTCCCATTACCCTGGCTGATTACAGCTGCCTCCGGGCGGAGCCTGTCCCCCCGGGGCGCATACATTTTATCACCTTCATTGACGTTTGTAAATCAAATCTTACTCTGAATTATTATTTTTCTTTTTGTTCCTGAATTAGAAGAAATAATTGGATTTTTTCCGTTCTCCTTTGAAAAAAATTATTTAGTTATATATTACTAACTAAACTGAGCATGCTAAAATATGCAGTTTTAAAAGCAGTCCTTTGCCGTATCCTGTTCTCCCCTTTCCCTCCGCCGGTACAGGGCCGCTTTTCACCCTTTCGGCGGCGGGTCCGGTATGCTATAATGGATGCAACATGACGAAAGGGAAAGGAGGCGGCACCCATGCTCTGTGAAGTGCGCTCCCTGGGGCTGAGCGGGATCTCCGGCTATGAGGTGCGGGCAGAGTGCGACCTGTCGGCCGGTCTGCCCGCCTTTGAGATCGTGGGCCTGCCTGACGCGGCGGTGAAGGAGGCCCGGGACCGGGTGCGCGCCGCCATTAAAAACTGCGGCTTCACCTTCCCGGTGTCCCGCATCACGGTCAACCTGGCTCCCGCCAACCAGCGCAAGGGGGGCACGGTGTACGATTTGCCCATTCTGGCGGGTATTCTGGCCGCCGGGGGACAGCTCAGGCTGGACGGGCCGGACAGCGCCTACGTGGGGGAGCTGTCTTTGTCCGGCTCCCTGCGGCCGGTGGTGGGCATGCTGCCCATGGCCCTGGCCGCCCGGAGGGCGGGCATCAAGCGGCTGTACGTCCCCGCCCCCTCCGCCGCCGAGGCCACTCTGGCCGGCGGGCTGGAGGTCTACCCGGTGGAGAGCGTGGGGCAGTTGGCGGCCCATCTGAGGGGGGAGGCCCCTCTGGAGCCGGCGGCGGCCTGGACGCCGGGGCCGGAGGACTTTGCCTGCCCCGACTTTGCCGACGTGAAGGGGCAGGAAAACGTGAAGCGCGCCCTGGAGATCGCCGCCGCCGGCGGCCACAACCTCTGCATGGTGGGCCCGCCCGGATCGGGCAAGTCCATGCTGGCCCGCCGCCTGCCCTCCATCCTCCCTGATCTGACCCGGCGGGAGGCCCTGGAGGCCACGGAGATCCACTCCGTCCTGGGCCTCACCACCTCTGAGCACCCCCTGCTGGTGCGGCGGCCCTTCCGCTCCCCCCACCACACGGTGTCCGCCATGGGCATGGCCGGAGGCGGCTCCAGTCCCCGGCCGGGAGAGATCTCCCTGGCCCACAACGGGGTGCTCTTTCTGGACGAGCTGCCCGAGTTCTCCAAGGAGGCCCTGGAGACCCTGCGCCAGCCTCTGGAGGACGGGCGGGTGCAGATCAGCCGGGTGTCGGGCACGGCGGTGTTCCCCGCCCGCTTCATGCTGGTGTGCGCCATGAATCCCTGCAAGTGCGGCTGGTACGGCTATTCGGACCGCTGCCGCTGCTCGCCCCAGGCGGTGGAGAAGTACCTCAGCCGCCTGTCCGGGCCCCTGCTGGACCGCATCGACCTGTTCGTGGAGGTGCCGCCACTGGACTTTGACGCGCTCTCCCGCCGGACCCCGGCGGAGCCCTCCGCCGCCATCAAGGCCCGGGTGGACGGGGCCCGGGCGGTGCAGGCCGCCCGCTTCGGCCCCGGCGGCCCGGCCTGCAACGACCAGATGGGCCCGGCGGAGCTCTCCCGCTTCTGCGCCCTGGACGACGCCTGCCGCGCCGTGATGAAGGGGGCCTTCGACCGGATGGGCCTCACCGCCCGCAGCTACGACCGCATCCTCCGTGTGGCCCGCACCATCGCCGATCTGGACGGGGCGGGGGCCGTCGCCGTGGAGCACCTGGCCGAAGCCCTCCAGTACCGCCCGCCGGAGTACCTGCGGCGGTAGGCCCCCGGACGCGGGTGGAGACAGGCCCGCCCCTCTGGACAACAAAAAGCAAATTGGATATAATAGTGAAACTTTGGGAAAGGAATCCAGACTACATGAACGAGATTATTCTGTTAAAACTAGGGGAGCTGGTGCTTAAGGGGCTCAACCGGCGTACCTTTGAGGACCGTCTCGTGGCCAACGCCCGCCGCCGCCTCCAGGCCCACGGCAAATTCAAGGTATACACCAAGCAGTCTACCATGTATGTGGAGCCGCAGAGCGAGGACTGCGATCTGGACGGCGCGTGGGAGGCCATGACCAAGCTCTTCGGCGTGGTGGGGCTCAGCCGGGCCCGGGCCTGCGCGAAGGACAAGGACGCCATGCTCCAGACCGCCGTGGAGTACCTGGGGGACCGGCTGGCGGCCGCCAAGACCTTCAAGGTGGAGTCCAAGCGGGCGGACAAGAACTTCCCCATGACCTCCATCCAGCTCTCCCAGTACGTGGGCGGCGAGCTGGACGAGAAGTACCCCAACCTGACCGTGGACGTGCACCACCCGGAGCTGACCGTCTACCTGGAGGTGCGGGACTACGCCGCCTACGTCCACGCCGATCCGGAGCCGGGAGCCGGCGGCCTGCCCGTGGGCGTGGGAGGCCGGGCGGTGAGCCTGCTCTCCGGCGGCATCGACTCGCCGGTGGCCTCCTGGATGATCGCCAAGCGGGGCATTGCCCTGGAAATGGTGCACTTCTTCTCCTACCCCTACACCTCCGAGGAGGCCAAGCAGAAGGTGCTCACCCTGGCCAAGCTGCTCACCCCCTGGTGCGGACGGCTCACCGTCCACGTGGTGCCCTTCACCGCCATCCAGGAGGAGCTGCGCCGCAAGTGCCCGGAGGAGCTGTTCACCGTGCTCATGCGGCGGTTCATGATGCGCATCGCCGAGGCGGTGGCCCAGCGGTGCGGCGCCGGGGCCATCGTCACCGGCGAGTGCCTGGGCCAGGTGGCCAGCCAGACCATGGAGGCCATGCGGGCCACCACCGCCGTCACCACCCTGCCCATCCTGCGGCCGGTGGTGGGCATGGACAAGGAGGAGATTGTCCGCATCGCCCGGAGGATCAACACCTTCGAGACCTCCATCCTGCCCTATGAGGACTGCTGCACCGTCTTTACCCCCCGCCACCCCCGGCTGCGCCCTGTGCTGGGGGAGCTGGAGGCCGCCGAGGCCGCGCTGGACGTGGAGGGCCTGGTAAAGGCCGCCGTGGACGGCATCGAGCGGGTTCAGGTCTGACCGCAGCGGCGGGAAACGGCGGGCGGCCATAAAGGCCGCCCCTACGGTTTCTCCCCCCGCGGAGGAGAACTCCCAATTACTACATCCTCGGGCGGAGTGAATCCGCCCTGTGGAAATGCTGCGCTGCGCATTTGCGGCGGCACCCGCCGCCGATGCCGGTGTTGGCGACAGGAGGTCTTTTTTATGTCTCACACTGCGGAGCTGATCGCAGTCGGTACGGAGCTGCTGCTGGGCAACATCGCCAACACCGACGCCCAGATGCTTTCCCAGGGCCTGTCGGCCCTGGGCATCAACGTCTACTACCACACGGTGGTGGGCGACAACCCCCAGCGGCTGCGGGCCGCGGTGGAGCTGGCCAAAAGCCGGGCGGACATTCTTATTACCACCGGCGGCCTGGGCCCCACCTGCGACGATCTGACCAAAAACGTGCTGGCCGAGTGCTTCGGCAAAAAGCTGGTGTTCCACGCGCCCTCCGCCCGCCGCATCGAGGCCTACTTTGAGCGGCTCCACGCCGGCCGCCCCATGACGGAGAACAACTACCAGCAGGCCATGCTGCCCGAGGGGTGCACGGTTCTGGACAACGACTGGGGCACCGCCCCCGGCGTGGCCTTCGAGGCGGACGGGGTGCGGGTCATCATGCTCCCCGGCCCGCCCCGGGAGTGCAGGGCCATGTTCACCCACCGGGTGATCCCCTACCTGAAGAGCCTGGCCGACGGGGTCATTGTCTCCCGGACGCTCAAGCTCTTCGGCATCGGGGAGTCCTCCATGGAGGCCCAGCTCCGGGAGGAGATGGAGGCCATGACCAACCCCACCCTGGCCCCCTATGCCAAGGAGGGGGAGTGTGAGCTGCGCATCACCGCCAAAGCGGCGGACGAGGAGGCTGCCCGGGCCCTGATCGCCCCGGTGGAGGAGCGCCTGCGGGCCCGGTTCGGCCCCCTCATCTACGGCGCCGACGTACCCTCCCTGGAGGCGGCGGTGTTCCAGCTTCTGAAGGAAAAGGGCCTCACCCTGGGCTGCGCCGAGAGCTGCACCGGCGGGCTGATCGCCAAGCGCATGACCGATTTGTCCGGGGTATCCGCCGTGTTCCGCGGCGGCGTGGTAAGCTACGCCACCGAGGTGAAGCACACCGTCCTGGGGGTGGATCAGGCGCTGCTGGACGAGTTCGGGGCGGTGAGCGAGCCGGTGGCCCGCGCCATGGCCGAGGGAGCCCGGCGGGTACTGGGGTGCGATCTGGCGGTGGCCTCCACCGGCGTGGCCGGGCCCGATCCCGACGAGCGGGGCAACCCGGTGGGACTGGTCTACCTGGCCCTGGCCGCGCCGGACGGCACCTGGGTGCGGAAAATCCAGCAGGGTCTGGGCCGGGAGCGGGTACGCCACGTGTCCGCCTCCCACGGCTTTGACCTGGCCCGGCGGTATCTCTCCGGCCTGGAGGTAAAATAAAAACAGCGGGTATTCTGCCAGAGACAGAATACCCGCTGTTTTTGTATAGGGGCGGACAATTGCCATCCATAGGGGCCGGGCGGCCACAAGGGCCGCTCCTACGCCGGTGCTGAAACGGCCCGCCTCTAGCCCTTCAGGGTGACAGCCACGGCGTATGCCCGATCGTACTGGTTGAGATTGGCCAAGTCGGAGAACCCGCCGGGCAGGGGAGGAATTCCCACGCCCTCCCCGTCATCATAGATCTCCAGATAGAGCGGCGTGCGCTCCCCTATGGTCATGGCCCGATCTTCCTCCAGCCAGACCGAGGCCCGGCCTGTCTCCAGGCCGCGGTCCATCCCGTCCAGCCGGGGGGCGTAGCTGTATTGGGTGCCACCGTCCTGGACATTTAAGATCGGAAGAGCGTCGTGTAGGGAAAGAGTGTAGATCACGGTGGTAGCCGTATAATTAAAAAAAAAAGGGGGGGGG
>ENA-OWOO01000092-OWOO01000092.1-gut-metagenome-genome-assembly--contig:-NODE-92-length-21405-cov-10.155898_pt1 | contig 21405 bp, 18 predicted proteins | sample MGYA00248259_ERZ651802 | MGnify/ENA primary metagenome ERZ651802 (study PRJEB26908, sample SAMEA4031702) | gut metagenome | biome: gut; feature: normal infant; material: stool | place: China | collected 2015... | reverse complement strand
AGAAGGTGGTGCAGAAGAAGGCCAGAAGGAGAATGATGGGAGAGAGTACGGCTATCAGCACCCACCCCACGGCTTTCCGGCTTTTTTCATTGGTAAGGATGGACGCGGCAGCCTTGACTAAGATGGCGGGGCTCATGTGATGCACCCCCCGCAGGAACAGGGCAGGTTGTCCTCCGGGAATACCTGGGGGAACGCCAGCTGCCCCTCGTCGTGCTCCAGAAAGTCCCGCCAGGCCCAGTTCCGGCCCAGCCCCTTGATCGTAACTAAATTAGGCCGTGCCCTGTACACCATGGCCAGGGCACGGCCTAACAGCTCCGGATATTTATGGTAGAGGGTGCGGATCTCCCGCCGCTTCATGCTGGGGCAGAAGAAGCAGGAGGACTTCCCCGGCAAGGGAAGCCCTGCCTCTTGGATGGCCTGGATACACCTGTCCCGGTCCCAGCCCCACTCCATGAGGGGGTATCCCTTCTGATATTTGCTGTCCGCTTCGTCACGCTCCCGCACCCGCTCCCGCACCCGCTCCCGACGCTCCGGTTCCCCGGCATCATAGCCGATGAACTTGATCACCCGGCCGCCGCCAGCCCATACCGCCCGGCAGCGGGGATCGTGCCGGCAGAACTTCTCCTGGGGGAAGGCCTTGTGCTTGAGGGAGCACTTTTTGTGGCCATAGGCAATGGAGGGGAGGGAACCGGAGCGGAGGCACTCGTCCTCCAGTGTAAGCCGCCGGCCGGCCCGTGTGGTGTACCACACCCGGGTGATGGGCGGCATCCCGTGCTCCGCCAGCCACCGACCCATAATTTCCAGATAGGCATAGGTGTGGGGCTGTTCCCCGCCGGGGTCCGCGAAGAGGATGAGATCCACCGGGACGCTCCTCTGCCAAAGTCCCACCAGCATGGCGGTGCTGTCAGTCCCAGCGCCGTATCCCACCACGGTCATCCCCCGCCTCCTGTGATCAGCGCGTGCTAGTGGGGCGGGGCGTGGACGTCCAGCAGGTTGCGGTCCGCACCGGATTTGAACAGGCAGACACCGTTATTGGGGGAACTGATCAGGTCGTACTCGGCACTTTCCAGTTGCAGGTTGTCCATGTAGAACTTCTTGTCCACCTTGCCGCCATGGAAGAGAAACTGGTGGGTGGGGATGGCAAACAGGGGGCGGGTCAGCTCCCGCACGCCCTGGATATCGAAATCCTCCAGGTTTTGCGACGCCAGGATCAGGGCGGAATTGCGCTTGCGCACCCGCTTGAGGCAGTTACGGATGTACTCAATGGTGGTCAGGTTGGACAGCCAGAGGTAGAGCTCGTCCAGGGCGGCCACGGTGTTGCCTTTGGTAAGGAGCTGGTCGCTGAGGTAGGACAGCAGGTTGAACAGCAGGGCGTCCTTGACGGAGGAGTTGGCATGGATCAGGTCCTTGACGCCAAACACCAGAAACCTAGTGCTGGTGATGTTCGTGCGGCCGTTGAAGTAGACGCTCTCCGCCCCCCGGCACATGGAGTGGAGCCCCAGCAGGAGCTCCCGCAGCAGCTCCCTGGGATACAGAGGGCTGTCCTCCTGGTCATAGTGCTCGTAGGCGTCCTCCAGGACGGCGTACAGATCCTCCGCAATGGGCCAGTCCTCCGGCCCCATGGCAGAGAAGTCCGCCTTGTCCGAAATGCCCCATTTCCGGTACAGCTGCTCCAGCATCAGCTCCAGGGTATCCACCTGTTGATGGGTGAAGGGCTTGTAGGCCCGGAAAAAGTCCTTGAGGAAGGAGATGTGCTGGGACAGGGAAGATTTCTGCCGGAATGCCTCTGGCGCGTCTGGATTGTCCTCTCCATCCACATCCCACCGCTTGGCCTCCAAAAAGTTAATACGGAACTGCCCGCCCATGAGGTCTGCGTAACAGCCACCCAGTTTGCCACAGAGCCAGGTCAGCTCCTGCTCCGGGTCCAGGCAGATCACCGTCTTGCCGCTCTCCAGCAGATTGCAGATGAGCAGCTTGAGCAGGTAGCTCTTGCCCTCGCCGGAGTTGCCCAGGATGAGCACGCTGGAGTTGGTCTTGTCCGGTGTGCGGCGGTCCAGGTCCAGCAGGATATCCGCACCATAGTGGTCATTGCCGATGTAGAACCCATGGGGATCGCTGCGGCCGGAGTAGTTGATGGGGTACAGGTTGGCGGTGGAGCTGGCGGGCAGCACCCGCTCAAACTGGGCGCCCAGGGCGTTCCGCCCCGCCGGGTTGGCGGAGAGGAAGCCCTCCCGCTGGCGGAGGAGCAGGGGGTCTGCACTGAGCTTGGCCCGGGTGAGCTCGGCGCCCACCTCATCCCGCAGCAGCCGCAGCTCCTCGGGGCTTTTGGCGGCCAGCTCCAGGAACACGGCGCAGTGGATGAGGGGCTCCCGGTTCTTCCGGGCGCTGGCAATGATGGCGGCCACATCCTGAAGGTTGGCCTCCGCCGTGACACTCCGCTTCAGGTTGTCCTGATTGCTCCGATCCAGCCGGTTCTTGTTGACGGCCTTGTGGTAGATGGCGTCCTCCTCCGCCGCTGTCACTTGGCGGGCGTAGAGGTGGAGGGTGACGCCGGCCCGGTTGCAGATGTGGGAGAGCAGGGCCAGCTCCTCGGTGACGGCGGGGTAACCCCGGAGGGCCAGGACACAGCGGTACAGGCCGCCCAGCACGTAGGAGTCCGTGTTGAACTTCACGGCTGCTGGGGCGATCAGGTCCAGGAAGTCCTTGGGCTGGTGCGTCTCCACCGGTTTTTCCACCGGCTTTTTCCGCTTTTTCTGTGCTTTAGCCATGATCGGTCACCCACCTCTCTCCATCCACTTGCTCAAAGTGCTCGGTGACCACGTCCTGCTGGTAGTACACCGCCAGGATGCGCTTCACGTCCTGTTCCCCGGCCAGGCAAACGTGAAAGCCGTGATCCTGGATCTGCTTCTCCAATCGCCGGGGCAGCTCCCGATCCTCTGCGGCCTTGCTGTCCAGCCGGCAGACCAGGACGAACTCCCGGGAGGCGGCGGTGGAGGACTGGCGTGCGTCCAAGTGCTCCATATCCTGCCGGAGCAGCTCCCGCAGGGCGGGAGACGGTTCCTCCTCCAGCCTCCTCTGGTAATACTGCTTGTTTTTCAGAAATGACTCCCTGGAGTCCAGGGCCAGCAGCTCCAGGGATGCCATCCCCTGGAGAAGCCCGGTGAGGGCCCGCACCCGGCCCCGGATACCCTTCGGGGACAGGATGGACAGGTTGTCCGGCCGGAGCAGGTAGAAGAGCAGTTCGTCCCTGCCGCACACCGCGCCGTGCTCCGTCAGGCGGGTGACACCCATGAGCTGCCGGGTAGTCTGCCGCTGACGCAGGAACTGCTGTTCCTTTCTATTCATTGTTCTGCCCCCATTCATAGTATTGCTGCTGCAGGAACAGGAAGCAGGCCGCCCGCCGCAGGAAGTCCAGGACGCTGGAGCCCTCCACCTGGATGGCGAGGAAGGCGTACAGCACGGTACCCACCAGGGGCAGCATGGTCCCCGTCTGGGCCAGCGCCAATACAGAGAGCAGAAAGGCCACCCCGATAATGGCCACGTCCCGCAGCTGCCACAGCCACAGGGTGGCCTTGGCCTTCAGGTTGTCTGGGTAGATGAACACGAAAACACCTCCAAAACAGGAAGGGACCCAGCCTGTCCGGCCGGATCCCTTCCTGCAGTTTATCCTTCTGTACTGCTTTCTTCCGTATCCTCGTCACATCCATCTGTTTCCCCCTCGGTCTCTGCAACGGCTTCCTCCGGGAGGCGGCCCTCCTGCTCCACGTGCCCCTCGTTGGCGGTATCCCCTGCAGCCTTACATTCCTCCTGGGCCTCCGCCAGGGCCCTGTGGATGCAGTCCAGGAAGAAGGCGTTCTGCTTGATGCCCTTCTCCTGCAGGTAGTCCTTAAATCGCTCGAACAGCTCGCCGGGCACCTGGAATGCCACCGTTCTCTTGTCTCCGCTCATCGTAGTTTCCTCCTTCTGATTGTCGTAAAATGTTTGGATCAACCAGGCCATATACTGGCCCAGTGTTTTTCCGGATACCTCCTGCTCCTCCCGCACCCGGGCGTGAAGCCCGGCGGGGATGGGTGCACAGAGGTTCTTCACATTTTCTTCCATGGATTGGCCCCCCTTCTGTTTGGTAACGCAAGTATATCGATCCCGGCGGTAAATAGCCATCACCAACAGCAACAAAGATTTTGCCGGAAAGCAAGCATAAGCAACAATGTCAGCCCCCCTCCGCCGCCCGGGCGATGCCCGCCATGATATACTCCACGCATGGCACTGGGACACTATTACCCAAGGCCTTGTACCGGGCGGAGTCCGAGGCGCCGGGCAGGTCTGTCCACCCATCCGGGAACCCCTGAAGCCGCTCACACTCCAGTGGAGTGAGACGCCGGATCAGGAAAACCGCCAGTGTATCACGGCTTGGCTGGCAGATCAGATCGGTGGCATCCTTCCCCTGACGGGCACTCTGGGTGGAGGCGGTATCGTCCTCTCTGAATTTGTCCACCCGCTGGCGGCGAAAAATGGCGTGCCGGTCCGCACTGGTCAGGGTATAGGCCACATCATTTTGGATGCCAATGCCGTTGCCGCCATTGCGGGGCTGCCGGTCAATGGCATTGCCGCAGATACACATAGTCGGCTCCGGCTGGAGGGCCAGAGGCAGGTTGTTGCCTCCGGTACCAGCCCTGGCGGATAGTGTGGGCACGATCGGATGCGGCCCAGTGTATCGGCTGTCAATGCCGTGGTTCTCAAAAACCAGGGGCTGATGCCCGTGCTGTTGTGCCCGCAGGGTTCCGGTCTTATCTTCAGTGCAGTCCATGACGCTGCCGCCCTGGTCGTTGAGGCAGAGCACGGAGGGCATGCGGTTGCCGCTCTGGCCGGCCTTCAGGGTGGGCGCCGCACGCTCCGAGTATCCAATACTGCCCGCGCTGGCCCCCGCCCCGGCGGAAAACCCGGCTGTAATATCCCGGGTATCCGCCAGGCCGCACTCATCCCAGGCGGCCAGCCCCGCCTGCACCAGGAGGGCCGCATGGAGCTGGGGCGGGAGAGGCTTGCCCCGCTCCTTCGCCCTGCGCAGAATGCCCAGGCAGGCTCTCCTGGTCAAATAGTATTTTCGGGGCGGATTGTCCTGCAAAATCAGCGACAAGGAACACCCTGCGTCTCCGCTGGGGGGTGCCGGGCCAGTATTGAGCGTCGAAGACCTTCCACGCCAGGGAGAATGCAGCTCCCACTCGTAATTTCCCAGCAGGTTGCCAGCCCCAGGGGTGAGGTCGAGTGAAAGGTATGGAATTGCCTGCAATTCCGGCGATCTGTTCCAGGACGAACCGGAAGTCCTCCCCTTTAGGGAAGCCGCTACTGAACACGCCGGGGACATTCTCCCAGCAGAACCATCTGGGGCGAACAGACTTGCCTGTCCGCCCTCGTCGTATATCCGCATCCCGCATCTCCTTTGTCACCCGGATCTGCTCCAGGAACAGCCCGGACCGTGCGCCGGCCAGTCCGGCGCGGGTACAGGATGCCACGGATAAGTCCTGACAGGGTGAGCCGCCGCAGATAATGTCCACCGGCGCCAGCTTCGCCCCGTCCAGCCTGATGATATCCCCCATATGGAGCGTCTCCGGGAAATGATGTTTCGTGACTTGAATGGGGAAGGACTCAATCTCGCTGGCCCACAGTGGGGTGATCCCCTGCCGTATGGCGGCCAGCGGAAAGCCGCCGATGCCGTCAAACAAGCTTCCGAGGGTAAGGGTCATTTTACCGCCTGGACAATGGTGCGGGTGGTATTGACGGCAGCCTGGGCGGTGTAGACGGCGCTCATGATATTGGCTCTGGTGGTGGTGTCCAGGCCGAAGGCCCCGGCGATGCGGGGCACCTCTCCGGCGGCCAGCATGAGGCCAAGGCCCAGGAGGGCTTTGTCGCTGAACACCATGAGCCCCGCCACCAGGATGGTGGCCTGGAGGAAGGCGGTGAGGCACAGGCCGATGACCTGCTTGCACCACTGGGTGAAGCCGTCTGTGTAGCCTCGGGGGATGGAAAACATATATAGCGAACCCACGGCAATCTGGATGAGCAGGATGCCGCCCCGTTTCAAGTTTGAGAAGAACACCTTGATCACCGCATAAGCCATGAGGATCATGGCAAAGAGGAGCATGATGGGGTTAGTGCCCAGGCCCCATTTGGCCTGGGCCGCGATGTCCATCAGGCCGGCGCCCTCCAGATCTGTGAGGATTTCATTGCCCAACTCCCCGATGCTCTTTCCCGCCCCTGTGATTTCCATGGCGAAGGTACCCTGGAGGGAGACGGAGAGGGCGTACAGCCGGACGGGTACGGTAGTGAACAGGCTGACAGCGAAGAAGCCTTTGAGTGCGTTGAGGGCAGGCTGCTGGAGATTGCCCCGGCCAGATGCGTACTCAATGCCGCACTCAAAGGCAGACACCACCACGCTGACGGCAAAGAGGGCCCAGCCCAGTTGGGAGAAGAAGCGCACCACTGACCGCACCCAGGAGAGGTCAAACAGCTCCACCCCCATGTTCCCCATCTGGGCGAAGAAGGCGCCCAGGAAGCCCACCATCTGGCTGTAAAACCAGTCCAGGATGGACTCCATCACCGGGTTGGCCACAAAGTCCCAAATAAACACTCGCCTTCACCGCCTCAGATGCCCACGATATTCCAGATGTAATTGGGGGCCAGCAGCACGAAGATCAGGCAGACGAACAGGATGGCCGCCCCCGTCCACTCAAACTGGCCGTGCTTGCGATAGTCGAAGAAGCACAGTGCCACCTTGACAAAGAATGCAATCCCCAGCACCATGGTGAGGGCGGGGAACACCACGGTGTTGACCACGGTCTTGATCTGGCCGGCGGCATCCGTCCAGGTCTGCTCCACGGCGTCCGCCACGTTGCCGGCGGAGGAGGCGAAGGCTGGGACCACGCACAGGGCGGCCACCACCAGGGCCAGGAGCAGGATTCTGATGCTCTTTTTTCTCAAAGTCACTTTCGTAGCACCTCCATGAAATTGAAGGGCCGCCCGGGTTGGGCGGCCCTCCTGAAGATGGGTTGCTGGAATCAATAGCCGGTGCGGGGCAGGGGCTCCGAGGGCTTGTAGACCTTGGTCACCCACCGGGAGGTGGCCATAATCCACTGGCCGTTGTACACGCCGCCCACGTCCGCCTGGTTGACGAATTGGCTGCCACCGGTAAGCCAGGCGTAGACGGTGGCATAGACCTGGGGTGCCTCCACCTGCCGGAAGTTGGCGGGCACCACGCCGAAGGACATCATAAATTCGGTGACGTACTCGTTGGAGGCCAGGCACAGGGCGGCCTTGGAGGCGTCCAGTACATAGTTCTGCTGGGTGCTCAGGTTGTCCGCCAAGGTGCGCCAAGTGCCGCCACTCAGGTTGGTCTTGTAGACCACCTTATAATTGCCCGGCACGTTGTAGGTGCCAGTGACAATCTTGTCCAGCCGCACCGCCTGGCCGGGCAGGGTATCCCTCCAGAAAAATGAGGTAAGGCTGGTGGTGGAGTTGTTGCCGATGCCGCTGAAATCGTAGCGGATCTGTTGGCCGGGCATAACCTCCACATAGCCGGTCTTTTGGATGCTTACATTGGTGTAGAGGCTCTTGTTGGTCATAGCCACCTTGACAATCTGGCCGGCAAACTCGATCTCCACCTCGATGGGGGTCTTGTCCAGGCCGTAAAAGTCTGCGGCCTTGGACTCCACGATTTTGTAGCGGCCCAGTGGGAGAGGCCGGGAGGATGCAACGCCGTTCTTGTCCGTCTCAACCGTATCGACTAAGTTGCCGGTCCGGGCGTTGTAGATCTCAAACTCTGTGCCGGGGATGGGGGTGCCGGCGGGCCAGCCGTTGACACTGTTGTAGTCCGCGGAGGTCTTTGTTATCTGGATCTGTCCAGTGATGGGGGTGTTCTCCCACTCCACCTCGGTGGTCTCCCCAGACTCCACATAGACGGTCTTTTTCTCCGTGTCAGGAACATAGCCCTCATTCTCTAACTCTCTGAGATAATACCGCCCGGCCTCCAGACCCTCGATCAGTACATACCCCTCGTTATTCGAAGTGTACTGGCCAACGGGGGTGTTGGTGCTATCATAGAGGATAAACGGCACCCCATAGATGCCCTCGCCGGTGGTGCTGTCCGTTTTGTGGATCAGGATGGCGCTCACCGGCGTGTTCTCCACCTGTAGGACTGTGGTTTCTCCGTTTTTGACCTCAAAATAATGGGGAGTGTCGTCCAACTTGAAGCCCTCCGCGCTCTCGGTTTCCACGGCATAGTACGATCCATTCTCCAGGGCCAGGAACACCCGGCCATTTTTGTCGGTGGTCACGGTATCCACCAGGGCGTCGTCCATACGGCGGATTTCAAATGTAGTGTTGGGAATCCGCTCCCTGGTGTCATCCGCGTTGACCTTGATGATTTCCACGCCGCCGATGGGGTCGTTATACACCGTGATGGTCTGGGTGTCGTTGGGGTTGATGACCACCGTTTGGGTACGGGTTTCCTCATGGATGGTGTAGCCCTCGATGGTCTTGGTCTCTGTGACGAGGAATGTCCCCACCAAACCGTCAATCATGATCTGGCCGTTTTCGTCAGTGCGGTAGAGGCCCATGCTGGAGGTCATGCCGCCGTTGTCGTCCACCACCGTGCCGTCCGCCTCGGTGATGGTAAACTCTACCCCCTCCAGGGGCTCATGGGTGACGGAATCCAGCTTGTTGATGACAAGGCCGCCCTTGGGGGTGTTGGTGATGACCACCGTTTGGGTATCTCCACCCTCCCCGATGACTACATTGGTGGAGGGGGCGTCCATGACGTACCCATGGGGCGCCTTGATCTCCGTGAGCACGTATGCGCCGGGGGCCAGGTTGGTGATGCGGATCTCACCGCTGCTGTCGGTGGTGAAAATACCGTTCTGGGTGAGGGTGGAATCGCCAATTACCCCGTCCAGTCCCACCTCGCAGCCGGCGGCCGTCGTCACTCGGAACTGGGCCCCGGCGAGAGGCTGGCCCGTGGCGCTGTCCCGTTTCTGGATGATCAGCTCACCCTTCGGCTGATTCTTAAAATTGAGGCTGACCGTCCGGCCCTCTTTGATCTGCACGGTCTGGGCCTGGGTATCGATGAGGTAGCCCGGAGGGGCCTGGGTTTCCGTCACCACCACGCTCTTTCCGGGCTGGAGGCCGGAGATCAGGATCTCACCATTTTCGTCCGTCCGGTAGATGCCGTTGGAGTCCCCAATGAGGGTGCCGTCCGCATAGGTGATTTTGAACTCCGCGTCGGGCAGGGTCTCGCTGGGATTGGTAGCGCAGACCTTGCGGATCAGGAGGTTCCCGTCCGGCATGTTTTCAAAGCGGACAGTGATGACGCTCTGCTCCCCGTTGTCTGCCAGGTAGACGGTCTCGGAGGACTGGATGATGCTGTACCCGTCCGCCGGATCCACCTCCTCCACGATGTACGATCCTGGCTTCAGGCCCGTCCAGATGGCCATGCCGTTGGAGCCGGTCACCTTCTGTCCGATCACGGTGCCGCCGGTACCGGAGGCGCCTCCCAGGTAGCGGAGCTGGAAGGTGGCCCCGCCCAGGGCCTCGCCAGTGACGCTGTCCGTCTTGTGTACCACGATGGCGTTGAGGGGGACGTTCTCAAATGTCAGAGACTTGTTTCCGCCGCCCTCAATATAGACCTCCTGGGTGGCAGGCTCCTTGATGGTGAAGCCGGGGGCGGGTTCCAGCTCCGTCACCCGGTACCAGCCGTCCCGCAGGCCCTCCAACACGATCTGGCCGCTGGCGTCGGTGAAGTAGGTCCCCAGGTCGTTGAGCTCGCCGGTGTCGGTGGAGTTAGAAGCATACCAGATTTGAAACTTTGCCCCTTTGATGGGATTTCCGGTGATGCTGTCTACCTTCTGGATGGTAAGGATGGGCTTTTTGTGGTTCTCGAAGTAGACAGTGTGGTTCCGGTTGGGATAGAGGGTGACCAGCTGGCTGGGGGCATCCAGCAGATAGGGGGCAGGTACGGATTTCTCCGTGACCTCATAAACTCCGGGCAGCAAATTTTCCAGGGTGGCCGTGCCGTCTGCCCCGGTCTTGATTTCATCCACGCTGTGGCCGTCCGCCGCCTTGACGGTGAACACGGCCCCCGCCACGGGTGCGCCGGTGTCGGCATCCCGCTTCACCACCGTCAGGTTGGGGCGGATGTCGTTCTCTAGGATGATCGTGGAGGTCTTGCCGGGGAAGAGCTCCACATGGCGCTCTACCGGGTCTATGATGTGGTCTGAGGTGGTGTCCAGCTCCTTGACCGAATACACCCCCGGCTCCAGGCCGGAGATCAGGATCTCTCCATTTTCATCAGTGGTACGGTCCAGATACCGGCTGCCGTCCTCGATTTTGGCGATGCGGAAGGTGACCCCGGCCAGCCGGGAACCGTCCGCACTCAGCTTGATGAGGTGCAGGGAGGGTTTCACAGAGTTGGTGAACACGAACCGGGCCGTCTGGTTGGCCTCCATCTGGATGATCCGCTGGGCCTCGTCGATGATGTAGCCGGGGCACTCCAGCTCGGTGACCACATAAGCCCCGGTGGGCAGCTCAGACAGGTCGATTTCGCCGTTCTGGTCGGTGGTGAACTCCGCCGGGCCAAAGTTGCCGTCCACGGCCTCGATGCGGAACCTGGCGTTGGGGATCACCTTGGACGGGTCGGCGCTGTCCACCTTGACCAGCCAGATCCCGGGCTTCTGGTCGTTAAAAAAGTAGAGCTCCTTAATACTGTCTCCGGCCTTCAGTTCAATTTCCTGCGGGGTGGAATCCACCAGATGTCCACTGTCCCCAGTGTCCACCTCCTGGACGCGGTAGGTGCCCGGCCGGCAGTCCGTGAGCAGAATTTCTCCCAAAGCGTCTGTCTCATAGTCCCCCAGCAGCTCCCCATCCCGCCAGATGCGGAAGGTGACGCCGGGCATAGTCTCATGGCTCAGGCGGTCGTACTTGATGATCTTCAGGCCGGGCAGGGCCTCGTTCTTCAGGGTATAGGTGACGCAGTCCCCTGCCACCACAGTGGTGGTATAGGTCTGGGGATCCCGCTGCCAACCCTCTGGGGCGGACAGTTCCCGGATTTCGTATGCCCCCGGCTTCAGCTCCGTGAAGGTATAGGAACCGCCGGTGCCGGTGGTACCGGTATAGGTCGCGCCGCTCTCAATGTGCTTGATCTGAATCCGTGCCCCGGCCAGGCTGGCCCCGGTGGAAGCGTCGATCTTCTCGATACGCAGGTCGCCGTAGGGTTCATTTTCAAAGTCCACCTCGGCGGTCTCTCCGTACTTCACAGTGACCTGCTTGACCGGCTCCTCGTCCAGCAGGTGATACTCCGGGGGTACCCGCTCATAGATGGTGTAATTGCCCACCTCGGTGAGAGGGATGGCGATGGAACCGGATTCCGGCGTGGTGTAGATGCCGATGGTGTCTCCGTCCGGGCCCACCACCTCGAAGGTGGCGCCGGAGAGGGTGACAGTGGTGCCCGCCTCATACTTGGTGATCTTGAGGGCGGTCTCGCTGGGAGGGGGCGTAGGCTCGTCTGGGGCATCCGGCTCGTCGGTATCCGAATAGTTAGAGATGGCGTTTCGCAGCAGGCTGACCTTGGGATCCGTGTCGCAGAGGTAGCTCTGGAGGTTGCCGTACTGGTCAACCTCCTGGCAAAGCGCGTAAAATACGACATACTGGTACACATCGGCTGAGAGGGAGAGCTGGACGCTGCCACTCTGGCCCGCTACGCTGTCCTCTGGGTAGAGCACCTTGAAGGTCCCCTTGTAGCCGTCTCCGGTATTGGAGACCTTGACCTGGGTAATATCCTGGTTGTTCTCATCCGCAATACGGGCGCCCTCCGGTACGTCCGTCCCATCCTGGAACGATACATTAACAGCCTGTCCGTCCACCCAGGTCGGAGAAGTGACAGTAAATACCTGCTGGCGATAGGCGGCCCCATCAATGGTGACGGGGTAGGCTGCCTCCTGATCTGGGGAGGTGGTGAGCTGGGGCTCTGCCACACTGGTCCATGTGGTACCCTGAGTATAGATTTTGACCGCGGCATTGAGAATGCTTTCCCCAATCTCCCTCTCCGGGCCGGTAAGTCCGGGGGCTACGGTGACGTCGCTGATGTCCCACTCGGGGATCAGGTAACACCACAGGGCAATCTTGCCAGCGTAAAATGCCTGGTACTTGTTGGTCAGACCCAACTCCGCCAGGGAGCGGTGGGGGTACATGTTGGCCACCAGGCCCACCACTTTAGAGTCTGACGCTTTCTCCTCCGCCAGATAGCGGATGCTCTCCCCTTCAGGAACCGTCTGTGGTACGCCGTACTGGTCTGGCGTTACACAATAGGCTGGGATTTCCTGCGTCTCCCCGACGCTGTTGCGGTAGAGAAAGTAGGTATACGACTGGGTCTGCACCCTGCCGTTGACGGCCAGATAATTCATGGAGTAGCCGCCGCTGTAAATGTTGACCTCACCCAGGGCCTCCTCCGGGGTGGAGGCGGCACCCGCCGGCAGGATCAGCAGGGACAGGGCCACCGCCAGGGTGAGCATCAGGCTGATGATTCGTTTCATTTGCAAACTTCCCTCCTAAGCAAAAAGCGGGAGGCTTGCCGCCTCCCGCCGGTTTGTCTGGGACGCTGTTAGGTCACGTCCCTCTGATATTATATTCGGTATAGAGATATTTCCCGTCGTGGTACACATCCCAGGCTTCCACCTCGAACCGGGCCCCCGGCGCGGAGCAGAATACTTGGGTAAGCTGGTCTTCCTGCCAGGGCCAGAACATCTGCACCGCGTTCTGTGCAGAGATGCCCAGGTGCAGGTTGAGAGCGGGGGCACCATCCGCCCACAGCTCTGGACAGTTCACTGCGGCGTTGTAGATGGTGTACTCCATCCGCCGGGTCTCATAGAGGTTTCGAATGTGCAGGTTGTCCCCATATTCACTTTGAAACCGACGCACCTCCGCCTTCGGCAACTCCAGCTCCGGGAAGCGCGTCTGGTCATAGGCGGGCAGGGGTTCCGGCTCCTCCCACAGACGCAGATCCGTGATCTCATAGGTGGTGCCGTCATCGCAGAGCACCTTGTCCCCCTCCTTCAGCCGGAGGGGCTCGTCCGACTGGGGGACGATGACCACCCCGGAGGGGGCGGACACTGCACTTTCCTCTGTGTAAGGAGAGCTGGTGTCTACCAGGACACGGTTGGCGCCCTGGTCATACGCCACGCCGAAGTCTACCGCCCGGCCGACGTCCCGGAGCTGCACATAGTTGTGACCATTGATGACATACGCTTCCAGATCCACCTGCTTGCCGTCTACATAGAAGGTCTGGGTGCTTGGGGCTGCAGTGAGGGCAGCCACCCCCGCCGACGCGGGCCCCACCAGTGCTGCGCCTATCAAGGTACCTGCCAATACCGCCGGAATAAGCTGTTTCCTTTTCATACGGTTGACCTCCTTCTTTCCTCTGCTGTCCTTGTGTTCCTTACAGCAACAACATACCGGAAATCTGGGGAAAAGTCTATAGCAAAGGGGGGGCCCGGTGGAGAAAATGAGCCCGCAAAACAAAGCAGGTTACACAACCTCCGCCGCCTGCACCTGCCAGCGGTAGGTCCTCTGGTTACGCACGCAGGTGTAGAGAGTGAGCTTGTTCTCGTTGGAAGGGGCGGTGCCGCTGGTATCCGTCTCCTTGACCTTCTGCACACTGGTGACCTCATAGGTGCGGACACCCAGCTTGGTGGTCCAGGTGATGGTATCTCCCCGCTCCAGGGTGTGGAGATCTCCAAAGTCGTCCCGCACCCCCCGGTTGTGTCCGGCGATGGCGCAGTTTCCATCCCAGATGCTGGTGCCTTTGAAATGTCCCGCGCCCTTCATGAGCGTGGAGCTGTCTGTACCCTCATAGACCCGCACGCTCAGGCCGATGGCGGGGATTCTCAATGTCCCCAGGTATCCGCTGGAATAGTAGAGATCCGAGGTCACCGGGGTATAGCCGAGGGAGGTGGTCTGCTCCTCCTCGGTAGCCGGAGTGGAGCTGTTGGTATCTACAGAGGGCGGGAACACGATGGGTGTCCCGCTGCCGTTGACGGTGCCCACTGCCATGCCCTCCGGGGCCAGGTTGGGGGTAAGCCAGGTTCCGGTGTTCAGAGTATCCGCACTGGCGCTTCCGAAGCCCGGCGGGATGAGGGCGGCATTCTTGCTGATGTCCTCGTTTTTCAGGGCCCCGCCGTCTGCCGTGTGTACCACCTCCACCGAGGTGGGCTTGCCGTAGTCCGGCCCCTCCGGCGCGTCAATGGCGTAATCTAAAGCACCCGCCGGGGTAGCCAGGGCCGCCGCCAGGCAGGCGGCCAGGCACAGGGTGGCCAGCTTCTTCACTTCGAATCCTCCTTGTTCTCCCGGCGCCGCTTGACGAACAGGCAGGCTCCAATCACGCCGCCCACAGCAAAGACCACGCCCAGCGGGAGCAGGATGGCCGCCCAGTTGAACTGGGCCAGGCCATCCCCAGACTCCTCCATGGGTACGGCGGGCTCCAGGGGCTCCCCCTCAAAAATTGCAACGTAACGCACCCGGTTCAGGGCGATGCGGCTGACGGTGCCGGTGTAGTCCGCCGTGACAGTATAGCCGGTGACATAACTGCTGGTGGCGGTGCCGGTGTAGGTGGCCACGGCGGTGTAACAGTCCCCCAGGTTGTAACCGGCCACGCTGGCGGTGTTGTCCGTCCGCCAGTCAATATTCTGGAGGGTGAGGGTACGCCCGTCCTCCTCAATGCTCTTGGGGATGCTGGCGGTATCCTGGCTGGCCAGGTTGGGATAGGAGCGGGTGGCGGACACCTCCCGGGTGGAGCTGCCGTAGCCCGCCGCTTCCACCTGGACAGTGTCCAGCTGGAGGGACAGGGTGCCGGACAGTCCGTCCTCCGTGACGAACTCCTTCTCCTGGGGCAGCAGGGCCAGGACGGATTCCATATCCTTGCTTTTACTCTCCAACGATACCGTCTCCGTGTGCGGACGGCTCTCATGCTCCGGCAGCTCCTGCTGGAGCAGGTCTGTCAGGGTGTAGTGGAAGCCGTCCTGCTCGAAGTCCGACCGGGGGATACCGGCAGGGTCCTGCTCCGGGGACAGGTCATAGACCTTGCGGATCTCCGTGCCGTCCTCACTGCGGGTGATAGAGGTTGGATAGCAGACCTGCACCTCGGTGACCGCGGGGAATGGCTCCGCCGCCAGGGCGGTTGGGAGCAGCGCCGCGGCTATCAACAGGCCGGCGGCGCATCTCAGAATGGTGCGTTTCACGATGGGGTTCCTCCTATTACAATGTATTTACGGTCTAAGGCACGGCAGCCAGCCGTGTCTTTTTCCGCATCGTTGCCAAAGCTGTTAGAATGAGAGAGTCTTGGCCTGATGTGTTCCTCCAAGGACCATAGCGTCCGTAGTGAAGTCCGTCAGCCAGCCTCTCATTCGCAGCGTTCGATTTATGCAGGTTGAGCCACCTCCTTGGTGCGCCCGTGTCATCAAATAGATTGGATCGGCAATGGTGGAATGGCTGGTCGCCAAAACAAATCCATGATGAGGAGCGATCAATATGAACAATGTTGCAGGGATCGATGTTTCCAAAGGAAAGAGCATGGTGTCTGTCCTCCGTCCTTTTGGAGAAGTGGTAGCAAAACCATTTTCTATTGGTCACACCGGCAGCGAACTCAAGGAGCTGGCAGACTACTTGAAAAGCCTGGACGGTGAGACACGGGTAGTCATGGAGCACACCGGACGGTACTATGAGCCAGTAGCCCGCTTTCTTCATGATGAGGGCGTCTTCGTCAGTGCAGTCAATCCGAAGCTCATCAAGGACTACGGAAATAACACCCTGCGCAAAGTGAAAACAGACAAGGCGGATTCCCGCAAGATTGCCCGGTACGGTATTGACAACTGGGCAGAATTGCGCCAACATACACCCATGGATACGATTCGAATGCAACTGAAAACACTGAACCGGCAGCAGAGTCTATACACCAAGACTAAGACGATGATGAAAAATAACCTCATCGCCCTTCTTGACCAGACCTATCCCGGTGTCAACGCCCTATTTGACAGCCCTGTCCGTGAGGACGGCAGCCAGAAGTGGGTGGACTTTGCCACGACCTTTTGGCATGTGGACTGTGTGCGGAACATGAGCCTCACTGCCTTTGCCGAGCGTTACCGCAAGTGGTGTAAACGGCATGGCTACAACTTCAGCCAGAGCAAAGCCGTTGAGGTCCACGCCGGAGCACAGGACCTGATCGCCATGCTCCCCAGGGACGCCCTGACCAAAACCATGGTCCGGCAGGCCATTGATGCGCTGAACGCTATCTCTGCCTCTATGGAACGGCTCAAGGCTGAAATGCAGGCCCTGGCAGCGCAGCTCCCGGAATATCCCGTCGTCATGGCCATGCACGGCGTAGGCGATTCTCTTGGCCCTCAGCTCATGGCGGAGCTCGGGGATGTGACCCGGTTTACCCACCGAAACGCCATTACCGCTTTCGCGGGTGTTGACCCTGGCGCTGACCAGTCCGGCACTCACGAGGCCAAAAGTACGAGGGTTTCCAAAAGCGGGGCGCCGGAGCTGCGCCGCGCCTTATTCCTGGTTATGGACTGCCTACTGAAAACACAGCCCCAGGATGATCCAGTGTACCGTTTCATGGACAAGAAACGAGCCGAGGGCAAACCCTATCTGGTTTACATGACAGCCGGCGCCAACAAGTTCCTGCGCATCTACTATGGCAGAGTAAAAGAATATCTGGCATCCTTGGAGGGAAATTAAGGAAGCATCCTTCCTTGTTGGGGAACGATACTGCATTTACGCTAAAAACATCTTATGACAGAAAGAGAGCGATTAAGATGTTTTTAGACAATTTATCCACCTCCGTCCTCAAATTATGTGATACTCGAAGACTCAGCTATGAAGCCGCCTCGGAACGATGCGACCTCAGCTCCAGATACTTCGCTGACATTGCCCGGGGCAAGACTGCGCCTACGATCCTGACGCTGGAAAAGCTCTGCGTTGGTTTTGATCTGACGCCAAATGACCTGTTGATCCCCTCAGAACTCTGGCGAGAGATGGCCTTCCGCGAACCAATGCCGGTTACACATATCCGCTGCTTTCACTTCTTTCACGGCCTGACTGGTTTCCCAGTTTGCCCCCAATGTGGGAGAACTCTCGAACGGGAATACCAGCCTTACTGTGACCGCTGCGGGCAATGCTTGGATTGGAAAGGTTTCTCCAAAGCAACGATTATCCTGCCTCAGAAATAATCCTTACTGCTACATACCTGCTAATCCGGCCAGCGTCCTTTACCTGCTGGCTGCTTTTGGCATGTCCTTTTCCCCTCCTCTCAATTTTTCTTCATTTCCCTATTGACTTTTTATTTGCAGACTTCACATTTTGTCATATTTTGCTCCAGCCGCTCCAGAGTGCGCCGGGCCAGGAGGCGGAACTCCCAGGGCTCCAGCTCCAGGGGGCGGTAGTCGCCTTTGTCCGTGATGCCGTCCGCCCGCACCTTGAGCACCAGGGGCAGCACGGCAGGGTGCTCCTCGAGCACCGTGGGGGCCAGCCAGCCCTTCCCGGCCAGATACACCCACCGGAGGGCGGAGGCAGGATTACCAGGGACGTCGGGCCAGAGGTATTTCCCCGCCAGCTTCTTGCGGCGCTGCTTCTTGTTGACGGGGATGGGGGCCAGGATCTTGCCCTCAATTTGGTAGCGAAGGCCAAGATCCTCTACACAGGCGCGGAATGCCTGGCAGGCCTCTGGAGTGTCCGCCCATTGAGGCAGCGGCTCCCCCAACTCTGAGGCCAGCACATCTTCCCCCTCTGGATCATCTGGGAAGAGGGGCACGTTCTTCACCAGCTCCAGCACATGGAAGCCGTCCGTCAGGCCCAGCACCTTCCGCTTGGTGATGGGCATGCCCCGGTAGTGCGCCAGGGCCTCCCCCAGCTCCGGGCGCTGCCGGATCGTCCAGCCTTTCTGTAGGAAGCCGCCCCGGCCCAGCCGCAGATCATCCATGGTGTAATAGGCCAAGCTCATTCGGCATCCTCCTCCCGGGTCAGCAGGGCGCCCAACCCGAACAAATCCACGCCGCAATGCTCCAGCATATCCAGGAACTCCGCGTCATAGGTTCGGAATACCTCGGACGCTCTTTTGCACGGCATACCGCTGGCTGACCGGCTGTCCAGAGCCAAGCGGACAACCATGCCGATGTTCAGATCGTAGAGCAGCCGGATGGCATCCAGCCGCTCCCTTGCAGTGCCCCCCTGCCGGGTAAGCACGATGCAGCCGTGCTCTGTATGCAGGGCCAGCCGCTCCGCGTCCTCCAGTCCGGAGAGCTGGAGGGCGGCCCGGGGGATGGCCAGGGTCTTCTTGCTTGTGTCATGGCAGATGGTAAATTTCATCTTCTGTTTTCACCTCGTATTCTTAGTCCTGCGGCCAGTCCCACACCCGAGGCAGCCGCCCGGTAGGGGCGGACAGGATCCGCAGCTCCGGCCGGTCGCTGGACACCAGTCCGGGGTTATCCAGCAGGGAGAGCTGGCGGTTGAGCATGGGGCTTGGGTCAAAGTTGGTCATGAGCAGCTCGTGGTACCTGGAGTCCTCCTGCCGGGCCATGGGGTTGGGGCGGTCAAAGCCCACAATATAAAAGTCCGGGGCGAAGAGGTCCAGAATGTCCGGATGGCTGTTATAGGACAGGACGATGTGGCTGTCCCGCGCCGCCGGGGCGCACAGGCAATCGTGGAGCCGGACGTGATCCCGGAGGGCAAAGGAGGGCGCGTACATCCTCTCCGCCTCCAGATAGGGCGGGTCCGCATAGATCACCGCACCCGTCCGGGCGTACTGCCGAACCACATCGCAGCAGTCCTTGTTCTCCACCACCACGCCCTGGAGTGCGTCCGAGGCGCGTCGGAGCAGGCCAAGGAAGCGGCGCAGCTCCACGCTGCGCCCGCCGAAGCTGTTCCCGGTGGCGCTGTAGCTGTACCGGATGCTCAGATAATAGGCCGCAGCCCGCTGTACGTCCGGCAGGTTGGCCCGGCCCATCAGGAGCTTCTTCACCTCCTGCCTGTCCATGGGCGGGAAGTACTCCTCCGCGATCTGGAGCTCCTCCTCCAGGAAGTCGTTGGGGTCATACCCGTGGTTGAGGAAGCGGAGCACCACCTCGAAGTCCGCCCGGGCATGGAGGGGCAGGAAGTCCAGCTCCCTGAGCAGCGCCAGGGGCCGGTCCCGGGCACAGCGGAACAGGTTGGCCAGATCCGCGTCGATGTCGTTGTACACCCGCAGGGGTGCGTACCCGGCGCCCAGGCCCAGGGTCACAGCGCCGCTGCCGCCGCAGATCTCCAGCAGACGGGGCGCCCTTCTGGGGAGCAGCTGGAAGATATAGGGGAGCAGGAACAGCTTCCCTCCTACCCAGGGGAAGAAGGGCTTAGCGATCCGCCTCACCTCCCCCATGCAGGCGGAAGGCGCCCATAGCCCGGGTCATGCCCGAGGAGGCCATCCGCAGTCCGAGCTCCATCCGTTGGAGCTGAAGGATTGTGGTATACACCTCCCCGCTGTTTGCGGGGTAGAAGTAGCCGGTGCGGTCGCTGCAGATGGGCGCCCCATCCACCCGCAGGTTATGGACCAGCTTGCGCAGCTCTGCCTCATGGACACGGAGTATCTTCTTCAGCCTTTTCCCGGAAACAGCGTTTTCCTGGCCAAGGCAGTGCTTCTTCAGGTACTCCAGCAGTTGCTTCTCTTTGGCTTTCATGACGTCCTCCTTTTCCGGGCCGTCCTCCCGAAAAAGGGCACAAAAAACAGGGGCCGCTGTCCCCTCCGGGAAAACGGCCCCTGTTTCGTTTTGATATAGATTTGATCTGGGGTTACATCTGCTGCATCTGTTTGGGCGCCTGGGATTGCGTCTGCTGCCTGGCAATGTATGCACATCCGTCCTCTGTCATGGTATAGCCCTTGTTCCGCAGCAAATCCAGTCCGTACCGTTCCAGATCAATGCAGCCTGACAGGGCCCGATCCACACACCCCAACCGCACACGCAGATCCATCCGCGCCATGTCTTGGAGCTGATCCGCCCGCACCACCTGGTAGCGGTTCAGATTCTGCGCCAAATCCAGGGCGGCGGGCAGGGTGGCACAGTGCTCATACTCCAGTATCCAGAGATAGGCCTGGAGGAACCCCTTCTGCCCCTGGTTCTGTTCCTGGAGGATAAATCCCAGGTTCTGACCGTCATAGATGAGATCCTCCAGCCGTCCCCTATATGCATCCTCCAGGCCGGTGATCCCCGGCAGGCTGCACCGGGCCTCCAGCAGGGTGCACTTCCGGATGGTCTGCACACCCAGAGCGTCCAGGGCCAGCCGGATCTCTCCGGGGCGGGCATCCGTGACGTCGTTGTAGTCCGGCAGCGCCAGCCACACCCCCTCCGGCACCGCGGATGAGGCCAGCTTTAGCCGCAGGCTCCAGCTGTAGTCCGGCTCCGGCAGGGTGACGCCGTCATATACTTCTGGCTGCTCCCGCTCCGGGTATACCACATAGCAGCCTCCAACAAACAGTCCGGGGTGCTGTTTCTCGTAACGCCTGCCCAGCTGGTCCATGTCGATATAGTCCCGCAGCGCCAGGAGCCTGGCGTTGGTCTCCTCCAGGTAATACAGGCCCAGATCCTCATAACTCTGGATGCCGCCCAACACCTCATACTCGTCCAGGCTGGCCAGCAGGCTGACCACCTCTGTACTGTCCTGGGCGGGATGGCGCTGGATGGCCGCGTCCAAGGCGATCCCCTCCCGCACGGTCAACACCTCCAGCCGTTCCCGCAGCCATGCCTGCTCCTCCGGCCTGCCGGGGAGCTGTAAAAGTCCTGCTTTGTCCATATCAGGGGCACCTCATTCCCATACTGTTCAGTCCGGGCTGGGGCGGCAGCGGTTCCTGCACCGGCTGGCCATCCGCCCGGGTTAGCAGGCCATAGTCTGTCAGCTCGCCCCCGTACTGCTGGATCAGTGCCTCGCCGTATCCGTAGAGGTTCAGGTACCGGCACAGCAGGTCGGCATTCTCCTCCCCCATGGAGCGGCGCAGCTCCCCGCGGGCCACGTCCTCTGGAGAGGCGGCTGCCCAATTCAGATTGTAGGCGTCCAGCCGTTCCGCCAACGCCATGGCATCCTCCAGGCTCGAAATGGACGACACCTCCAGCACCGCCTTGTACTTGATCAGGGCCAGAGAGTCCCGCTCCGCCAGCACCATCAGCCGGATGGCCAGGCAGTTCAGGGTATCCAGCCGCTCCGGCGTGACCCACGCTGCCGGAAGCTGGGGTACCCGGCTGTGGAAGGCGGTGACGGCGCAGTTGGGGAGGCCCACGGCCTCCATCCGCTCCCGCACCTCCACCAGCTCCTGTCCGGCGGGGAGGGTGAGCTCCGCCCGTTCCT
>ENA-OWOO01000054-OWOO01000054.1-gut-metagenome-genome-assembly--contig:-NODE-54-length-26603-cov-5.891955_pt1 | contig 26603 bp, 19 predicted proteins | sample MGYA00248259_ERZ651802 | MGnify/ENA primary metagenome ERZ651802 (study PRJEB26908, sample SAMEA4031702) | gut metagenome | biome: gut; feature: normal infant; material: stool | place: China | collected 2015 ... | reverse complement strand
CTTTGCATTTACTTGATTACTCATATTTTTTCCTCCTGCTTCAAGAACGGTTGACCTACCGCCTGAAATCTGTTATATTATGATTAGTTGCTGCTAACCACGGTCTATATGATACTAACTTTCCGGGCGGTCTGCAATACGTTCCGGGCATCTTCGTCCTTTCATTGCAAAGCTCCGTCCAATCGTTTCAAAGGAGGCCGTCATTTGAACAATAGCATTATTGCGGATTACTATGAGCCGCTTTTAACAGATAACCATTTTATCCCGGTAGATAGCAATAACCGCTTCAATTCTGCCGGACAATGCTGGCGGTTATCGCCTGAATTTGGGGAAGGCCTTTACTGGGTCTATGCGAAAAAAGACCTGTACGACATTAAAATCCACGATTTCTATTTTCACGAAGATTTCTTCATGGAATTTAACCTGCCAGAAGCCTTAAGCATTACCCAGTATGAATCTATCTCCGGGGAGGAATTAAATCCCTATCGGCGGATGTCTGCCGGATGTATTAAAGCCTTTATCGGCGGTTATAAGCCATACAAGGCGCTGATCCACAAAAAAATCCCCATCCGTTCCATCGGTATCGAAGTCATGCCGGCATACTATGAGGATTATCTCCAAAAGCAATATCCAGGGGATTATATCAGCCCGCTTGCAGCTTTCCGGCAGATCGATCAGACAACAGATTTCCCAGCTATGGCTAAATTGCTCCATGAAGTAAAGGTCTACCGTGGGGATGGGATTGCCGCAGGATTATTCTATGAAGCGAAAGTAGCCGAGGCCGTATCTCTTGTCGTGGAAGAACAGAAAAAAATTCTGTCCCGTAAAGAGAAACGTTTGTCCGAGCAGGATGTGGCGCAACTGAAAAATGTGATTGCTTATCTCAATGACCACTATGCTTTTGATATTCCATTAGAACGTCTTGCAAAAATCGCCTGTATGGGAACCACTAAGCTGAAAACATCTTTTAAGCAGCTGCAAGGCTGCACGATCACAGAGTACATTCAACAGCGCCGCATGAGCCAGGCAGAGCATTTGCTGATCGATACGGATTTCACAATGGGACAGATTGCGGAAATGATCGGTTACTCTACTTCTAGCCGGTTTGCGGAATTATTTCGCAAGAGTACAGGCCTCCTGCCGATTGAATATCGGAAAATGGCTCAGCAAAAATAAATTCACAATGTAATGCCACGACAGATCACTCTACAACGGAGTTTCAGTCGTGGCATTTTTCTGCTTTTCTTTACGGATATAGCCATTTTCCCCTTTCCAAATTGTAGTATTAGTAGAGAGAAAAATAGAAGGTAAGGCTTGATAACAAGCACAGCAAGCGAGTACCCGCTTGCGATTTTTCGTATTTTCAGATCTCTTGACCGAAAATGAAAAATGTTTGTTGAGATAATCTCAAACTCTTATGAAGAATGGAGGCAGCGCATGGCGAACCGGAAACGGAATATCCAGATGAATTTTTATGTCACAGAGAATAAAAAACGGCTCATAGATGAGCGGATAAAACTGCTAGCCTCCCTACCGCATTCAATATCATTCTCGTTTGGCAACGAACTAAAAGCTGAAATCTGCAATTCATCCTCATAGTTCAATTAGTAGCCGGAAACGCCATAATCATGGAGCAACCATGTTATCAAAAAGGAATCGGCATAATCAGTCCTGTTCTCAAGCACAATAAGGTTATTCCTTTGTGCAAATCGGAACGATAAAATATATTTGAGGTGAACGATTATGCCGATTGATGATTTAACTGCTTTAGGGCAAAAAATGCGGGAAGCCCGAAAGAATAAAGAACTGACACAACAGGAACTTTCCGATCTAAGCCATGTTTCTGTAAAGCAAATTGCCAATATCGAAAAAGGGAAAATGAACCCGTCCTATTTGATTTTGAGAGCATTGGCAAAGGTCCTGCACATCTCTTTAGATACGCTTATAAATCCAGATGTTTCTCTGGAGGATGAGGGTGTCAATCAGATGAAAATACTTTATTCCAGCTGTCCGCCAGAAATGCGTGACACCCTGTTGCATCACACCCAGGAAACGGTGAAAGAACTTACAGAGTTGTCCGAGAAATTTGAAGCGAATTGAGCCAGTGAGTGAAATTTAACGATTCTCTCACTGGTTCTTTTCATTTTCGGAGAAAAGAGGCAAGCAATGCCGGTGTTAATACACACCGACCCGCAGAGAAGAAAATCCCTTTGTGATTTTCCTCTCCGCTTGCTTGTTGAGGGCAGCGCCCCCAAGCCCCTTTGAACACAGAATTTCATTCTGTGGCTACGCGTTCTGCGAACGCTTTTGACCAGGACCAGCTTACCGCTGGCCGTGGTCTTTTTCTTTTTCAACATCCTGTTCTACCTCCATTTTCAGGACCCGATCCACATTGGCCTTTGCCGTTAAAAGTTCTCGCATTTCCTCACGGGAATGCCGATACTCGGCATAGGTCTTTTTCTTTTCTTCCAACAATTTCGCGTACTCTGTCTGCAACTCTTTGACCTTGGGCAGCTTCTTGACGCCCATCTCATCAAAGGCATTCTTAGCAGCCTGGTGGAGCAGAATTTCTTCCTCATGTTCTTCCCTGAATTTCTTAGAGTAACCCGCCTTGCGGTATGCCACATAGACCTCACGGGTCTTGGCATAATTTACGATGTGAGTACGCAGAACAGCGATCTCTGCCATGCGCTTTTCAGCCGCTTTGATCTGCGCCGAAAGTTCATTGTGATGTGCCGTGGCAGCCGCAGCCTTTTCTTCCAAAACCGCATACTCCAGCAGGTTGTGCTCTGACAGGTAATTCATGGTCTGCGCCATCTGCTTGAGGTTGAACACCTTAGCCCATCGAGCATAACCAGCGCCTTTTCCAGCCTGCAATTTTGCCTGAATGTCCACCAGCAGATTGATCTTTGGCGGCTCTGCCTGTGTGACTGTTTTCTTTCGCGGGGTATGTGCTTTCTTCCCGGAGAGAACTGCCCGCAAATCTTCCAATCCATATCCTTCGCCCAGACTGTCCATGCGGGCGGCTTTCTCCCAACCAGAGAGCTTCAGTCGATACGATTTTCCGCGCTTTGATACCTCACAGCCGGACTCTTGCAGCAGCTTCAGCAGCTCCTCAAAATTAGCAGGACTTTGTGATAATGCGTTGTCAATCGCCACACGAAGCAGCTCTCGGTGAGAGGGCTTTGCCTGATCTCCCATCCATTTGTTATAGCTCTTTCCATGAGGGTTCGGATTCTCTACAATGGACAGTCCGTTTTCAATGCAGATTGTATCACTTAACCGGCGAACCGCCTTGGTGCTGCCCCAAAAGTTTCGGAATTTCCGGTCATATTCTAAGCTGACCGATGACCAGATAATGTGATTATGAATGTGCGACTTGTCTATGTGAGTGCAGACCACAAAGGCATGATTGCCTTTAGTAAAACGCTTTGCAAATTCTACGCCCAGCCGGTTTGCTTCTTCCGGGGTAATCTCACCAGGGCGGAAGGACTGGCGCACATGATAGGCGATCACATCATCCGCGCCGCGCACCCGTCCGGTAGCGGCAATGTACTGCCGCTTTGCCAGAAGGAACTCCGCATCCGCAGTCCGGCTGTCACACGCATAGCCGGTAATGAGCTTGCCGTTATCTGTTTTCTGTGGATTTGCTACATAGTCGATGATGTCACTGATTGCCCGACTTTCTGTGCGACCCTTGCCAACATGAAGCGGCATGATTCTTGTAGTTGCCATAATAGAAGGCCCTCCTCTCATAAATATTTTTTCGCTGAACTCTTTGCTTCTATCGTTGCAATAACTTTCTCCGCTGGGTATAATAAAAAAGAACATTCTACAACCTCAAAGGAGGGATTTTATGATAGAACAGCTCATTGCCGAAGCAACGGAATGTGATTTCAAAGTTGCTCTCGAAACAAAAAAGCCAAAAAGCTGGTTAAAAAGTGTCAGTGCCTTTTCCAATGGGATCGGCGGCACTCTGTTTTTCGGAGTCTCTGATGACCGGGAGCCTATCGGCTTGTCAGATGTTCAAAAGGATGCTGAAGCGATCAGCCGCTTAATCAAAGAACGAATCACACCATTACCTCAGTTCATCTTAAAACCATTACAGGAAGATGGTAAAAATCTATTAGCTCTGGAGGTTTCTCCCGGCCGCAGCACCCCATATTATTACAAGGCAGACGGCGTGATGGAAGCATATATCCGTGTTGGAAATGAAAGCGTAATTGCCCCTGATTACATTGTGAATGAACTGATCTTAAAGGGAACCAATCAGTCCTTTGATACCCTAACAACAGACGCGGTAAAAAAGGATTACAGCTTTACACTTCTGGAAGCAACCTATCTGGAACGGACCGGTCTCCGCTTTGAGCCATCCGATTATGTTTCCTTCGGTTTGACTGATAAAAATGGACTCCTGACCAATGCCGGAAAACTCATGACCGATCAGCACACGGTTTATAACTCCCGTATGTTCTGTACCCGGTGGAATGGCTTGGAAAAAGGCTCTATCTTTGATGATGCGCTGGACGATAAAGAATACGAGGGAAATTTGATTTATTTACTGAACAGCGGCAGTGAATTTATTCGCAATAATTCCAAAGTCCGTTTTGTCAAAAAGGCACAGTATCGTGTAGACAAGCCGGATTATGCTGAACGAGCTGTGACAGAGGCTCTTGTTAATGCGCTTATCCATCGTGATTATATTGTGCTTGGCAGCGAAATCCATATTGATATGTTTGATGATCGGGTGGAAATCACATCTCCGGGCGGTATGTTTGGCGGCGGCTCAATTCAGGAATACGATATTTACAGTATCCGTTCCATGCGACGAAACCCTGTGATTGCTGACCTGTTCCACCGCATGAAGTACATGGAACGCCGTGGAAGTGGCCTACGCAAAATCGTCAGTGAAACTGAAAAGCTGCCTGGATACACAGCGGCATATAAGCCTGAATTCTCCTCAACAGCGACAGATTTCAGAGTCATCTTGAAAAATGTAAACTACAACTTAGAGGGTGACGCCCACCAAGTTATCCACCAAGTTACCCACCAAGTTATTGAACTATCAACGGTATCCAAACAGATTTTGACTTTTTGCACAACACCAAAATCCAAGAAAGAGCTTGCAGTATTTTGCGGCTTCAAAGATTTAAGAAACTTCACTTTGAAACATATCAATCCGCTTTTAGAATCCGGGCAATTAGAAATGACTATTCCCGATAAACCTAAAAGTCGCAATCAAAAATATATTACAGTTCGTTCCGAATAAACAGAGAAGCAGGGCATTGGGTCTCATCTCCCATTGTCCTGCTTCTTTTTCATTCCAAATTATATTCACATCATTTACCCATACACCCAATCCTGTATCGCAAATTTCAAACTCTGCACCTTTCCCAGTAGCCAGATCGCAGCCAGCGGCAGCCCCATCGGGCTAATCAAAAATGCCATAACCAGCAAAATCACACCATTCTGCGGGGAATAGGTAATCAGCACAGCCACGCCAAGCAGAGCAATTACCGTGCTTAGTAGACCAAGCACCAGACCGGATATGTAGATCAGCCCCGTGCAGAGCCAGACAAAAAGCGTCAACACCAAAATGACCGGTGCAGTTACGATCATCAGCAGACATTTCAAAATCTTCATTTCTGTTCCTCCTTCCAACGCTCCAGATACTGTTTGCATAGGGCATCCGCTTCTCTCTCATCATCTTCCGTCACTTCCCGTTTTCCTTTGGTCAGTTCAATCTCCAGATAAGTCCGGTAATCATCGGCTAAGAGGTCGAACAGTTCCTTGGGAGTATGGCACACCTCGCCAGAGCAATAGTGAAAATCTTGGTCAAATTCAACTCTCACACATCCATGGCGGCTGATATAAACTTCTATGGTCTCGTCTGCGGTTAGGTAATCCGCAAAAATCTCCAGCACCTTTTCAAAGGTCAGCATCTGTTTTCACTCCTTTGCTACGCTTCTTATTCTACTCATATTATCCGGTACGGACAGGCAAAAGACAAGGATACCGGCAAAAAGAAAAAGCGGAGGAAGGTGCGGCGAAGAAACGCCGTTCCTCCCTCCGCAAATGGAGTATCTATCCCTGTTATGAAAGTTTGGAGAGTTGGGTAAGGATTTCCTTCACACCTTCCCACAGTTGTTCCTGCCGCTGGGATATATCCTCCAAGTCAGCATTATAAACCCGCCCGGTCTCATGCACTTTGCGGGTCAGCTGGTTCAAGTTGTTGCTGCTTCGGCGCATCAGGGAGACCAACTCCTTCAGCTCTGGCAGTTCCAGCTTGACCACATAACCATCCAGCGCCATTTTCCGCAGATAAGCGCTCAAATTCTCTGTCCCGTATTGCTGCATCTTTTGATGGATCAGTTCCAGTTCTTCTGCGGACACCCAAAACAAAACCGGCACATCCCGCTTGCGCTTTGCCATGGTTATCGCTCCGGCTCCCGTTTTTTCGGGGCGGCAGACTTATGGGCGGGCAGCTCCTGTTTGAGCTTATCCCGCACTGAGTGACGGGACGGTTCCAGTTTTTCTCTCTGGGTACGGCTGCGCTGCTGTTCTTCACGCACCAGATCAATAAAACCATCCAGCACAGCAGGGTGGCTGTTTAAGGCATAACCACAACGGACGGTTTCGGGATTATCGTTGGGAATGGTCTTGGCCCATTCTTTGTTGCGTCGGGAGTAACGCCCATCCCAGTCCTGAAGCTGGACCGTGTTAGACAGAACCATGGACACACGCTCCATGCCATAGGTCTCGATCACACCCTTTGCCGCATCGTGGCTGAGATACATTCCGTCGAAGTGCTCCCGCACCGCCGCTTCAATAGACTCCTTGCATTGGCGATTTACATTGTTGGAAGCTCGGTACTGCTCCAGCTCCCCATGTTCTCTCGCATAGGCAGCTGAATGGGGATAGATCGGTGTTGTTCGCAGTTCCTCTTTAGCTCTGCACACATCGTCGGCACGGTTCTCAATGCTGTCCCGGATCACATCCAAGTGACCGGTCTCCAGCTTTTCAAAGTAGCGGTACACATCCGCCAGCGGCAAAGAAGATTCCAAAAGTGCCTGAGCCTGGGTGTCGGTCAACTCCAGTTCCTCTATTGCCATCACGATGTCCTCGCGGATGGTGTACTCATAGGCATGGTTTAAGACTTCTTCCGGGGGCTGGCTTTTCAGCCAGTCCCGGAACTTGTCCTGTTCGGCAGCCATCTTTTCATAAAGAGCTGTATTCAGATCGTTAGTATTCATGTTATCGCACCTCCTCATGCTGTTTTGGTTTCTTGTCTGTACTGCGGGGTTGCACCGGGCGTTTTAGGTTATCCAGCACCGAAGGCCGTGTGCTTTTGGCAACAACAGACTCGGTGTGTGCCTGCCCCTTTCCGTCGATGTTGAGCAGGGTATCCAACTCCACCAGACGGGCGTTTTTGCTTCTCAGTTCTTCTTCATAAAGGAATGGCTTTCCGACTTCCTCCTTTGCGGCAGCCTGCTGCTGATAGAGGTTATCCAGCTGGGCCTTTGCCGCCTCCAGACGCTGGGGCATCTGAGCAAGGGCATTGTCGATACGGGTAAGATTTCCGCGAGGGTCTGTACCAAGGGTTGCCCTGTGGGTCATCTGTCCTTTCAGCAGGAGCGTATACTCCTGTTTCCAAGCGGAAAATTCCACGGACATGGCATACCCCCGGTAGTTGCCGATCTGCACCGGATCGGAGGTTTTGACCTCCTTGCAGGCATCCAAAAGGGCTGCACCGGCGTTCTCCTTATCGGTCAGCAGGTCTCCACGAATCTCCATACCGGCAAAGCCGTCCTCCGGGTGCGGGTGAGCTGCCAAAACCTCCAGATCGGATTCAAAGCCCTTGATAAAACCTTTGTGCTTTTCAATCTCCTCCGGGAAGTATTTGAGCAGCTGGTCCTCCAGACGATATTGCTTGCTCTGGTGGTCGGCTTTCATCAGTTTCAGGCGGGATACCTCCACATCCAAATCCATACGCTCCTTGATACGGGGGTCTCCGGCACACAGGGCCTTGATCTCGGCAAAGGAAAGCGCCGTTTCATCCACATCATCGCAGGAGCGCACCGGCGATTTAGAAGTCATGATCTGGGAAATGAATTTCTGCTTATTCTCCACCGTCTGCCAGAGGTATGCGTCAAAGGTTCCTTCGGTCACATAGCGGTACACATGAACAAGGGGATTCTGGTTGCCCTGGCGCTCGATACGCCCCTTTCTCTGGGCAAGGTCTCCCGGTCTCCACGGGCAATCCAGATCATGAAGTGCCACCAGACGGTCCTGCACATTGGTGCCAGCGCCCATCTTGGCGGTGCTGCCCAAAAGAACGCGCACCTGACCGGTACGGACCTTAGAGAACAACTCCTTTTTCCGCACTTCGGTATTGGCTTCATGGATAAAAGCGATCTGGTCGGCAGGCATCCCCTGGGCAATGAGTTTCTGACGAATATCGTCATATACCGTAAAAGTCGGTTCCTGTTCCGGCAGAGGCACAGCGCCTTCCAATGCGTGAAGCAGTGGATTATCCAGCGTTTTCGCCGCCTTGCTTGCAGGAGCTTTGGCCTGTGGTGTAGAAATGTCGCAGAACACCAGCTGGGTCAGCTTGTCAGCTTTGCCGTCTCGCCAGATCTGCATGATGTTGTCCACACACTGATTGACCTTTGTGCCAGGTTCGTCCGGCAGCATCTGGTTGACGATCCTCTGGTCAAGCCCCAGCTTGCGGCCATCCGAGGTAATCTTGAGCATGTTATCCTGGGACGGGTCAACAGTTCCGCTGTGTACCAGCGATGCACGCTCCGAAAGAGCTTTGACCATTTCCTGCTGATGTTCGGTAGGCTGCGCCACGATGTTGTGGTACTCCACTTCCGGGGTAGGGAGATTTAACTGATCGGCAGTCTTGATGTCGGCCACTTCTTTGAACAGGTTCATCAGCTCCGGCAGATTAAAGAACTTGCTGAATCTCGTTCTTGCCCGGTAGCCGGTGCCTTCCGGTGCCAGCTCCAATGCTGTGACGGTCTCCCCAAATCGGGAAGCCCAGCAGTCGAAGTGGGTCATGTTCAGTTCTTGCAGGCGTTCATACTGAAGATAACGCTGCATGGTGTAAAGCTCGGTCATGGAGTTGCTGACCGGTGTGCCGGTGGCAAAGATCACGCCACGGTTTCCGGTGATCTCATCCATATAGCGGCACTTGGCAAACATATCGGAGGATTTCTGCGCGTCCGATGTGGAAAGACCAGCCACATTCCGCATTTTTGTGTATAGAAACAGGTTTTTATAGTTGTGGGCCTCGTCCACAAACAAACGGTCCACACCCAGCTGCTCAAAAGTTACCACATCATCTTTTCGCCCCTCGGCTTGCAGCTTTTCCAGTCTGGCTTCCAGAGACTTTCTGGTACGCTCCAGCTGCTTGACGGTAAAACGCTCGCCGCCGCTGGCCTGCACCTCTGCGATGCCCTCGGTGATCTCGTCGATCTGCTCATAGAGAAGCCTTTCCTGACGCTCCCGGCTGATGGGGATACGCTCAAACTGACTGTGTCCCATGATGATGGCGTCGTAGTCACCGGTCGCAATACGGGCGCAGAACTTCTTGCGGTTATGGGTCTCAAAGTCCTTTTTGGTTGTGACTAAGATGTTGGCAGAAGGATAGAGGCGCAGAAACTCCGATGCCCACTGCTCAGTCAGGTGGTTGGGAACCACAAAGAGAGATTTCTGGCACAAGCCCAGGCGTTTGGCTTCCATCGCAGCGGCCACCATCTCAAAGGTTTTGCCCGCGCCTACTTCGTGTGCCAGCAGGGTATTTCCGCCATACAGCACATGGGCGATGGCACTTTTCTGGTGTTCCCGCAGGGTAATGGCCGGGTTCATGCCGCCAAAAGTGATATGGCTGCCATCATACTCGCGGGGACGGGTAGAGTTCATTTCTTCGTTATACTGGCGCACCAAAGTCTGGCGGCGCTCCGGGTCTCTCCAGATCCAGTCCCTAAAGGCTTCCCGGATAGCCTGCTGTTTTTGGGCAGCCAGAGTGGTCTCCTTGGCGTTTAGTACGCGGCGCTCTTTTCCGTCTGCGTCCTCTATGGTGTCATAGATACGGACATCCCGCAGGTTCAGGCTGTCCTCCAAAATCTTATAAGCATTGGCACGGCTGGTTCCATAGGTGGTATAAGCTGCCACATCGTTGTAGGATACGGAAGATTTCCCCTTGATCTGCCATTCAGCAGTAAAGGAAGAATAGTTGACCTCGATACTGCGCTGGAGATAAAACGGGGTGTTGAAGGTCTCGTACATAAACTGCTGGATATATTCCTTGTCGATCCAGGTGGCACCAAGGCGCACCTCGATCTCCGACGCATCCAGGTCTTGGGGCTGGGCGGCGGTAAGAGCTTCCACATTGACTGCAAAAGAAGAGTCCTGCTGTGCCGCCCGCTGCGCCTGACGCAGTTTGCGGCGTACATTGCCGGAAAGGTATTCATCAGCAGTCACATAATGGGGTGTGCCGTCTTTCTCCAACTGTCCCGGTACACGGAAGATCACGCCTTGCAGTTCTCCCGCCAGTTCTTCTTTTGTTTTTCCGGTAAGCTGGCTCATATAGTCCATATCTACGCAGGCTTTTTCCGAGATGGACACCGCCAGTGCTTCGCTTGCCGTATCCACAGTAGCCACTGCCTGATGGGGCTTGATGGTCCGTTTGGTGAACATATCCGCCTTGCGCTCCAGCTTTCCGTCCTCGTCAATAACTTCCAGCGCACAGAGCAGGTAATAGGAAGAATCGTCTGCATAGGCCAGGCGGTTTGCACGGTCATTGATGAGACCGTATTTGGCAGAAAAGCTGTCATAGAGCCGGTTCAGTTCCGCCTGTTTTTGGGTAATGGTGCTGTCTGGAACCGCTGCATCCATCTGAAGGTCGATCAGTTCCTGCACACAATCACGCAGTCCCACAAGACCTTTCACGCGGGCTTCGGCGGTGGCGTTGAGGTCAGGGCGCACCATGCGGCTGTTTTCCCGGTAGTACACCTGCCCGTCTACAATGGCATAGGAATAGTTCTTCACATTGGGGTCGGCAGGAATGGAGGTGTCAATGGCTTCGCCCTCGCCCAGCTCCGGCAGCTCTGCCTCCTGATAAGTGCCATGAATGTACTTCACAGCATCATGCAGCTGGTCGGAAAGCTCCAGTCCCTCGATAGGGTTCACGGTGTAATCCATACCATGAGCAGTGCTTACCGGTTCCTGTCTGCCCAGCACCATTTCCGGGTGGTCGATAAAATACCGATTGATGGCAAACCCATCCTCCGTTTGTCCGGTCTGAGTCCATTCCGGCACGATGTCCAGCGGACGGTCCCGCTTTTGGAGAAAGATGATGTCCGATACAACCTCGGCACCGGCATTCTTTTTGAACGCGTCATTAGGCAGACGGATCGCTCCCAGCAGCTCGGCACGCTGGGCAAGATAGCGGCGCACGGTGGAATCCTTGGCGTCCATGGTATAGCGGGAGGTCACAAAAGCTACCACACCGCCGGGACGCACCTGATCCAGTGCTTTGGCGAAAAAGTAGTTATGAATGTTGAAATTCAGCTTATTGTAGGCTTTGTCATTGACCTGATACTGACCAAAAGGCACATTGCCGATGGCAAGGTCAAAGAAGTCACGCCTGTCAGTGGTCTCAAAGCCGCCTACTGTGATGTCCGCCTTGGGATAGAGCTGCTTTGCGATGCGCCCGGAAACCGGGTCCAGCTCCACGCCATACAGACGACTGTTTCGCATTTCTTCCGGCAGCATACCGAAGAAATTGCCCACACCCATAGATGGCTCCAGAATATTTCCGGTCTCAAATCCCATACGGTCCACCGCTTCATAGATGGCCTGAATGACCGTAGGGCTGGTGTAATGGGCGTTGAGGGTGGAGCTTCTGGCAGCGGCATATTCCTCCGGGGTCAGCAGCTCTTTCAGCTGGGCATACTCTAAAGCCCATGCCGGTTTCTCCGGGTCAAAGGCGTCGGCAAGACCGCCCCAGCCCACATAGCGGGATAGGACTTCCTGCTGTTCGGGGCTTGCCTGCTGTCCGGCAGATTCCAGCTCTTTCAGCAAACGAATCGCATTGACATTTGCCTGGAACTTGGCTTTCGGACCACCTTCGCCCAAATGCTCGTCTGTAATGCGGAAGTTTTTTGCATTGCGGCGCAGGTTATCCTTGTATTCCTCATAGGAGGCTTCCTCGGCAGCTTTGGCATTGGGGAAGGTCTGCCACTGGCCATTGACCTGAATGGAAACCGGGTGTTCATCCAACACTTCCTCAAAGGTTTTTTCCGGCTCTGTTACAGGGGCTGGCGGCTCCGGCTCCTCAATATGCAACCGTTCCACCACCACATCATAAGGCAGATTGTTCTTATCGCCCGGATAGACGGCCACGGTCTCGGAATGAAAGGCTGGGGATTCGGCAGACGGTTGGGGCTGTTCTTGTCCAAAGCCATCCAGCTGACGGGCATACATCCCGCGTAGCAAAGGCGCAACCTCATCCCAGCGGAAATACAGCACAGCCAGACGCTTTTCCTCTGCATCCATGACTTCCAGCTCCATGCCCTGTGCCGTGGTACGGTAATCGGCAATATCGCCGGTCTCCAGATTCAGGGTCTCAATCTCATGAGGGTAGGCTCTGCTCAGCCAGTAGGCGATCTCACTGCTGCTCCTGCCGGATTGCAGCAGCGTGGAAAGCTGCTTTTTATCCGCTTCATCCATCAGTCCATGGGCCAATACATCCCGCAGATCCTGATCTGCCTTGTCCGGGGCAATGGGAAGAAACTCGGTATAGTAAGCATTGCGGCGGTCTGCCCGAAGCAGCTGCTCGAACTGTTCTTTGCGCTCTGCCCGGTAGATGGGATATACCATCCCGGTGGGCAGAAGCTGTACGGTGTCCTCCCGCAGCTCGGTGATCTGATAGGCGTCATCCTCGATATACACGGTATCGCCCACGGCATAGACTGGGGCGGCAGGGTCATAGGAGGTTCTTTGCGGAGTCGGGCGGCGAACTGCATCATATTCCTCATCGGAAATGGAAACTTCGGAAGTCTGTTCTGTCTCGGCAGCTGCAATCTGCTCTACATCCGACATTACCTGCTGGATAAATGAGGAATTGTCCAGTTTTTCCGGATCTGCCACCTGTCCGTTGACGATCCCTCTTTCCTCCAGGGCTTCCCGGATGGCGATAGGGTCGATATTGTCAAAACGATCCTGTTCTTCTTCGGTATAGAACCGGTCCTCCTGAATGAGCTGGGCAAGCCTGCGCTGTACCTTCGGCCAGGGCAGCTGCGTTTCCTCCGGGCTGCCGGCACGGACAACGAACAGGCTGTTGCTGTTACTGCCGCCGTATTCCTGAGCCAGCCATGCGGCGGTATCTTTTTCTCTTGCATGATCTTTCATATAGCGGACAACAGCGTGTTTACTCTCGATATTGCCGTTCCAAACACAGAGAGCTTTGTCAATATCCTCCTGAGAAAGAGGACGCAGAAGCTCATGGAACTTTGGATAGGTTTCGTCGATCACTTCCCGGTGCAGGCGCTGGCGGAACTCCGGCACATCCGAATAAAGGCGGATCAGCTCCATATCCTTAGAGCCAAGAACCGCACGGCGCACAGCGGCATTGCCCTCGATGACAGCATTTTCACGGTCGGAATGACCGCAGGCATTTCGATATGCCACATCCTCAGATATGGCGGCAGTCACCACAGGCTTATACTGCTCAAACTGCTCCCGAAGGGTAGGCTTTGGCGTTTCTTCCTCTATCTCCGGCTGCTGGGCATGAATGGCATCTTCTTCTGCCAGATCCTTTTCAGCCTGGATCTTGTCATACTGCGCTTGTTCCTGTTCGGTAAGATAGCGGCCTTTCTGGACAAGTGAAGTAATGCGCTTGGCAACCTTTTCCCAGTTCAAGTGAACATCCGGGCAGTCCTGCTTTTTATAGTGCAGTCCTTTCCCATCGCGATCTTCGCCGCTGTGTGTTGCGCCGGACAGGGCATGAGAGCGTCCGCCAATGCCATACTCGTCTTTAAGGAATCTCACTTTTTCCTTATCCGTATGGTTTTCCATGAAGAACGCATAGATACGGCCCTTTCCTCCGGCAAAACTGCTGCCGCCGGTCATGGCGGCGTCGATCTCATCCTCGGTAATGAAATGCTGGACGGTTGGCACTTGGGAAAGGTCCGAAGAAAAAGTTCTGCGTGGCAGGTCAAGATCCTTCAGGTTCTCCCAAATTTCCCTTGGCCTATGGTAATGAAAGCGCAACAGGTCACGGTCCTGCTGATAGGCAGTCCAGAAGGCGGCGTATTCTTCCTTGAGGGTCTGGCGGAAAGCCGGGTCACTCAGCTGCTCGGCAAGCCATGCAGTTTCTTCCGGGAACCCGGTTCTCTGAATACCGGACAGACAGGACAGATACCCGGAATCTCTGGCTTTATCGCTGAAATCGTGGTACAGATGCCAAAGTTTTTCTGCAAGGAGGGAGCGTTCATAGCCTGCCGCTTCTGCAAGCTCCACATTGGAGGCAAACTGGCCACTTTCCAAAAGTTCCCCGATGCGCTCTGCGGCACTCTCCCAGGAAATGACCTGGGCAGACCTGTCATAACGGACAGACTTCCCGTGGGAAAGATGGATGCCATCCTCGGCATACCATACGCTCACGCTGCCAAGGCCGTTGCCGCCGTGGTACAGCGTTTTCAGTATCTCGGCAATCTCAGCGGTGGTTTTCTGCTTTTCAAAGGCTGCAACCACACGCTCTCTCTGGCGGTCTGTATTGCCTCCCAAACGCAGCACATGGTCAATATCATTTTGGGCAAAAGAAAAAGCAGAGGATGTATGCGCTACATTCTCTGCTTCATCTATGGATTGGATCTGTTCCGCTTCGGAGAGGAACAGGTTTAGAGTCAGCTGTTGATAAGCTCCGCCATCAGGATTTCCTCGGCCTGAGCTTTGCAGGTGTTCATCAGCCCCACCCACTTCATGGGATCGCTGGCTTTCAGTTCCTCGGTGGCTCCCGCTTCCTTCGCCAGCTGGGGCATCATCTGCTCCAGTCTGCTCTGGGCGGTCTCGTCGATCTCCAGAAGGTGCGGGTACAGCTTCTCGCTCAGCAACATCTGGTTGTAGAGGATGGGACGGTGTTCTTTCAGGTAGGTTTTCCTCATCCTGCCGTACTTGCCCAGGGGTTTCGACCGCTGCTGGCTCAGCTTCAGGTCGGGAATCTGATAGTCTCCGTTCTGGATGTAGGTCATGGGATTGTTCATCTTGCTTGCTCCTTTCTTGGTTGGCTTCGCGCTCTGCATTTCGGACGGTAACGCCGATCTGCCGCAGCACCTGCTGGTTGATCTGGCTGACCGCTGTTCCCAGCGCCCCGATGGTGGACGGGGTGTTGAAATCAAAGATCGCCATGAAATCTTCGTGGTCGAAGTAGCGTTCCGGCTCCAGTCCGCAGCGGGACATCAAAGCGTAAGTGATGCTGACGGTGGCGGCTGCCTTGAACTGTACTCCGATGTTAAACTCATCATATTCCTCCAAAAAGGAACCGTCAACGATATAGAAGAAGTCCTGCTGATGCTCCGTCCAGTATTCCTCAGCCAGTTTTCCGGCTACCTCGGTGAGCTGTCCGGCAAGGTCATCACCGGAAACATCATAGGTGCGCTCCAGCATGGCCTGCACGGAATCCAGATGGCGCTCCTCCAACTGCCACAGCCAGGGAGTGCGGGAATGTTCACGGGTTCCGGTATCGGAAATGTCAAAGACATAACGCAGGCGAGGTCTGTCCCCGGAATCGTCCACCAGAGCGATCCCTTTGGAACCGCGCCTTACATACCGGCCCATCTTTTCATTCCACAAATCGTACTCCGCACAGGCGGTGGCGTCCGGTCGCTGGGCGTAAATCATCAGCTGCTCATGGAACGGGTACTTGTAAAGGCGGGAAGCAGTAGTGAGAAACCCTGCCCATTCCTGCCAGCTCCCCGTGAGCTGTGTTGCCACTTTGTCCGCCATCTGTGCATATAGTTCAGCTTTGGTTGGCATAGTGTTCTGTCCTCCTTTCAGTTTTGGGGTAAAAAGGTGGGGTGGCAGATCGCCACCCCATCCCTGCGGTTATGTTGTTTACTGGTCACAATCCGGGTACAGCTCCAGTTCGGCAAACTTCTCATCGGTCATCGCACAGAGCTTCGTAAGGGCGCTGTCGGTCAACTCTCTCAGCTCCGTTTCCTCCGGCGAAAGCTCGCCGTGCATCTCACGCAGACTGTCAATCAGCCCGGTGCGGCTGCCGGTATTGTAAATGCACATCAGGTTCATTTCCTCAAAAGTAAAGTTTCCCATATCAAATCTCCCTTTCCGCACTCTTTTTGGGTGCTGTCTTTTTGTGTTCTGTCTTGGGCTGGCCTTTCAGCTGCTCCATGACGGACTTTTTCTTTTCCCGTTCCTCCCGATGGGTGGCGGCTGCCAACTCCATCAGGGAAATGGGCTGACCGCTTCGGGCCTGCTGTTCCAGCTCTGCCACCGTGGGTTCTTTTGCGCCATTGTTGATGATACCGTCGATCATGCCGTAATCGTCCTCCAGCATCATTTCCGCATTTTTCAGCGGGTTTTCTGGCAGGAATCCGGGGATCTGGGTAAAACCAACACTGTCACAGTAATGACAGGATACCTTACCGTCCTGTCTGATCGCAACGATGTCGCTGACGCTCATGGAGGGACTGTGAAAGTCCACGGGCTTTTCCAGATTGAATTGCTGATAGAGTTTTTCCAGCTGCTCCGGCACAGTGCCAGACTCCCTCAGAGGAGCTGTGTAAATGAGGTCATAATTGCTGCGGTCTATGGAAATGTTATGGGACTTTAACCAGTCCAGATTCATAAAGCGCACATTCTGCGGATCGTCACGACTTACCTGATAGATGGCAAAGCAATCTCTGTTCTGGGAGAGAAATGCCTGTTCGCGTTCCTGCTGATGTTCCTGACGCTCCATGACCTTTTCGTGGAACTGAGGGCTTTTCTCCCACTCCTCATGGTCCACACCGAAAAGACCGCCATGATCCATGATTTCCTGCGGGTCAAACACCATGCTCTCCGTATTGTCCTCATGCAGCACATAGACGGTCAAACCGGCGGCATCCAGTTCCAGCGCCCGTTCTCTGGTAACAGGGAGCATCCCATCATAGGAGTAGCCATATTCCTGCATATCCGGTGTGGATACCTGCTCATCCGGCATGGGGTATTCATCCAGTGCCTGCTCCTGCGCTTCCGGCAGCTGGGAAGAGGCAGTCATCTGACTGGTCTCTGCCTGCATCTGCTGATAGGCCGCTTCCTGCAAGGTCTCAACCATAGACAAGGGAGCGCGTCTGAGCGAAGTGCTGTCCAGATCGTTATCATCACAAATCTGGAGAACTGCCTTCATGCAGGAAAGCTCCGACATATCCAGCTGACCACCATCCAGCTCTTTCATGGACGCAGCATCGTAAAGAGTGTAGTCCCATCCGCTGTCACAAGGTTGGATATGAAGATAGGTAGTATCGTTGATCAGAAACAAAGCCTCCTGCTGGTTGGCATCCGCCCCCAGTACCTCCATTTCCGGCATGGCCGCAGCCAGTTCCTTTACCGCTTTTTGCACCAACGGATTATCACGGTAATAGTCGATTACCTGAATAGTGTCCAGGTCAATGGTCTGCCCGGTCAAAATCGGAAAAGGTCCTTCATAGTCGCTTCCATCTTTCAGCTCAAAGCCAATACCCTTGATCCCGTTCATTCGCTCTGCCGGAATCTCCTGATAAATGCGGACAGCTTCTTCCAAAGACAGATTATCGTGGTATTCTCCGAGGTTTGGAAACTCCATGCACTCTGCTACATAGTAGGTCAGATTGCCGGTCGGCTGTCTATCGGCTACCTTAGCAGCATCTTCTGGCTGCTCTATCGGGGCGGTTTCCGGCTCTGCCTTTGCATGGGGGTCAATTCCACGCTCTTTGCAGATTTCCTTATAGTGGTGCTCAATGTCAGAGATCAAAGTACCGGAGGTCTTGTTGATGGTTTCCAAACTGGCTCTCAGCTCTTTCAGCTCCTTGCCCTGACTCCAGCTTGCAATATAGCCGAAGCTGTTTTCTCCGGTCTCGATGCCAAAATATTTGCAGACTGCATAGGAGATGCTTTCAGCCTCCACTTCCTCCGTGTGGCGATCTTTCCTCTGTTCTTGCAAAAACTGGGTGAGGGTAGAAAAGCCGCCAACAAAATTCAGCCCTTCTTCCTCGGTCAGCATCAGGCGTCCATCTTCCGCCAGCTCCAGCGGCTCTGTCAGCAGAACGGAACCTGCATGGCTTACAACCACTTGTTCTTCTACACAGACCGGCTCTCCGGGGTCGTAGTCAGAACCGCGCAGGTCATAGCAATAAACGCCCTCCGGCAGATTATCACGGACAATCCGCCCATTGGAGAACAGACCGGGTTTATCAAACAGCTCGATCTCCTGATATTGCTCGTCATTGGCAATCTGAATCTTTTTCTGATTGTGGAGCTTGCTGTGGGCAATCTCGTGTACTGTGGCCGAAACCGTCTGCACCTCACTCATGCCCTGGCGAATGGCGATTTTCTGATGATCGGCAGAAAAATAGCCGTCCGTATCGGCGGCCATTGCTTCAAAAGTGATCGGCACCGGCGCACTGCGGCGCAGGGCCTCCATGAATGCCTCATAATTTGGCACATTGCCGGAAAGGGAGGAAGCAAGCTCAGGCAAAGGTTTCCCGTCGGTCTGGCTCACATCAAAGACCTTGACCGGGCGAAACATGGGGATCTCGATTTCTTTTTCCTCTGTGACGATCTTTCCGTCTTTATCCAGAATCGGAGCCTTGGTATCCGGGTCCAGCTTCTGCTCCTCGATTTTCTTCTTATACGGTGTTGGGGCAATGATGGTAATGCCATGCTCGCCCTTTTTTACATGACGCTCAAACTGGTCTCTCCACTTATTGTATCCGGCTACCAATGTGGCGTCCGGCTTCTGCATATAGATGAGCATGGTGTTGTTTACCGAATAGCGGTGGAAGCGGGACATGACGGACAGATAGCGCATATACTTTTCACTCTCAAACAGTTCCTTGATCCCCTGCTCGATGCCATCTGTGATTTCTCTTAGCCGCTCTCGGTTGGTGGGTTTGTTCTCAGCCATGATTTTCAATCTCCTTTCCAAATGTGTGATTTCTGCTGTGTGTTCTGCAATCCATGCCTTTTGTTCTTCTTCACTTTCATAAAGAAAAAGGTCCAACAGGTACTCTACATAGGTTTTCTTCTGGATTGCTTCCACAAAACGGGGGTGCGGTTCTTCCTCCGGTGTCCGGGGAGAATTGTCGGCCTCCCATTTTTTCAGCAGATAGTAGTAATCGGACAGTACGCGATAACACCGCTGTCGGTCCTCCCGAAACTTTTGTGCCTCTGTTTTCTGCCGGACATATCTCCTACGGGGAGGGGCCTGACTGTCATAGATCAGGCCAAAGTCCTGTGCCAGTTTCTCCGCCGCTTCTTTTGAGGAGAGGTCAAAGAGCTTTGCGGTAAAGTCGATCACATCCCCATCTTCACCGCAGCCAAAGCAGTGGAACCGCTGGTCTACCTTCATGCTTGGGTTCTTATCATCGTGAAAGGGACAGCAGGCCATGCCATTTCGTTTGACCTCGATCCCATAAAACGCTGCCGCATCTCTGGTGCTGACCGACTGCTTTACTGCTTCAAATACATTCTCTGTCATGTGCCTTTAACTGCCGGACTTTCGCATAGGAGGCTGGTATCCGGCAGCTTTCGCACGCTCACTGGCGGCTTTGCGGCGTTCTGCGCTATATGGCTCCCGGACTGATACACACCGCTTTGGGACGGTAAAGTTATGGGCGTCCTTTCGGGTGATCTGGTCGGGGTGCTTTTTTGCCAGCAGTTCCAGCTTCTCCATCAGACGGGGATCGTGGGTGTAGACCTCAGCCATTGGTTCTGCCTGGTTATAAAGGAGAATGGTTTCCCGTTCCACTAAAGAGAGCTTCATCGGCTGCCTCCTTTCCGCTGGTCAAATTCCAGCTTGAAGTTAGCGTACTGTCCATCATCCTCCAAAACCACAGCGGCATCGTAGGTCTTTCCGGTTTTCTCCGAATATAGGCCCGTCACACGGACACGGCCATCTTTCAGCAGTGCAGACACCACAGCCTTGGTCGGCTGTTTTTTCTTGGCAGCCCACCATTTGTTGTTTTTCCAGATTGCAAATTTGCAAGAATCATTCTGACAGAAGAAGCCTTTTTGCAGTTCTGCAACTTCACCGCCGCAGCGAGGGCATTTGCCCACCACCTCACGGGGCGGAGTGAACAGGTACTCAGTTCCTTTGATGACCTGATAAGTTCCCACCAGATCTTTCAGCATGGTGCTGATCCCGTCCAAAAACTCCTCCGGGGCAAGCTGCCCGCGCTCGATCTCGCCCAGTCGGTACTCCCACTCGGCAGTCAGAAGCGGCGATTGCAGTTGTTCCGGCAGAACGGTGATCAGGGAAACTGCATCGTGGGAAGGGAGAAGCTGCACCGTTTTCCTGCTCTTTTTTCGTTCCAGAAAACCGGCAGATACCAGCTTTTCCAAAATACCGGCACGGGTGGCCGGTGTCCCCAGACCTTTTCGCTCGGCATCCTCCGGCATATTCTCTTTTCCGGCAGTCTCCATTGCGGACAACAAGGTATCCTCCGTAAAGTGCTGAGGTGGATTGCTTTTGCCTTCTTTGACGATTGCCGCAGCAACCGAAAGGGTCTGTCCTTCGGTCAGCTCCGGCAGGGCTTTCTCTGCGCCCTCTTTTTTCGGCTCTGCATCCTTCATTTTGGCACGGTAAGTGTCCTCCAGTGCTTTCCATCCGAGGTGCTTCACCGTTTTTCCTTTGGCGGTAAACTCCCCATCGGCACACGCTGCAATCACAACGGTTTCCGAATAGATATAGGGCTGGGCTACGGCGCACAGCAGACGCAGGGCCACCAGCTCCAGCACCGCTTTTTCTCCCGCAGGAAGGGCAGAAAGGTCTGCATCCTTGAGATTTCTGGTAGGGATTACTGCGTGGTGGTCGGTTACTTTCTTATCGTTGATGACTGTCTGCGGATCACAGGTAATGGCGATCCCTTTGCGAAACGGCATAGCACTGGCAACCAGATTCACCAGCACCGGCAGGCTGTCTGCCATATCACCAGTCAGATAGCGGCTGTCAGTACGGGGATAGGTGCAGAGCTTCTTTTCATACAGGCTTTGTAGATAGTCCAGGGTCTGCTGGGCTGTAAATCCAAGCAGGCGGTTGGCATCTCTTTGCAGGGTAGTCAGGTCATAGAGGGCAGGCGGCTTTTCGGACTTTTCCTTGCACTCCACCTTTTTGATTGTGACATTTGCACCCTGACAGGCTTCTTTCAGCTGCTCAGCAGCAACCTTATCCGCCATGCGCTCCCCGGATACGGTAAAACCGGGCAGCTCCAGCGCCACGGTATAAAAGGGAATCGACTGAAAGGTGTCGATCTCAGCTTCTCGCTGAACAATAAGCGCCAGCGTCGGGGACATCACGCGCCCGATGTTGAGGGTTCGGTGGTACAGCACAGAAAAAAGCCTTGTGGCATTGATCCCTACCAGCCAGTCGGCCTTGGCACGGCAGAGAGCAGCTTTCCGAAGTCCATCATAATCTACACCTGGACGCAGGTTTGCAAAGCCCTCCCTTATGGCGGAGTCCTCCATCGAAGAAATCCAGAGCCTTTTCATAGGCTTTTGACAGTCTGCCAGCTCATAGACGCTGCGGAAAATCAGCTCACCCTCGCGTCCGGCATCGCAGGCATTTACCACCTCCGTCACATCCGGGGCATTCATCAGCTTTTTGAGAATATCAAACTGCTTTTTCTTATCTTTTCCTACCACCATCTGCCAATGCTCCGGCAGAATAGGCAGGTCATCATATCGCCACTTGGCATACTTGGAGTCATAGCTGTCTGCATCCGCAAGACCGGCCAGGTGGCCCACGCACCAGCTGACACGCCAGCCGTTACCCTCCAGATACCCATCCTTACGAGCAGTTGCACCGATTACCGTAGCCAGACTTTGTGCAACCGATGGTTTTTCAGCAATCACTAAATTCATAATCTTCAGCCTCCCATTCTTCCCGCACAGGCGTGTGCAGTTTTTTCTCTATGCTGTTTTCCTCATCCAGTAGCAGGTTATAACCAAACCGGTAGTCATAGCGGTACAGTTTCCCCAGCAGGTCATTGATGATGATACGGCAAGCCAAAATGACACGGGTTTTATCCACCTGCATCAGCTGGTAGCGTTGATAATTGCTGTAATATTCTTCGTGACGGCGGGTATTGCAGGCGGCATCTTCAAGTAAACTATCTACTGCATCCTGACAACCATCTTCTTTTTCCCCTTCCATGCAGTTCAGAAGTTCCATCATCAAGGGAAAGCTCTGTTCATCCATAGGAGCTTCTACTGCAAGAAAACCGATCAAAGCGGATAAGAGCAGATGAGCCGCCGTCTGTTCTTGTTCCGTCAAAACGGCCATTGTTTTCTCCGCATTTGGCAGGATCTTTTCTTCCACAAAATCTGCCGCGTCACCGGAATAAAGCTGACGGATAGAATCTATGGACAATGAAACTGTCGTGGTATCTAAGGAGAAATCAAAGGAATCATCTTGCTTTGGCTTTCTCCAAAGTTTGTTTAACATGGTAGAAAGAATGTCGCCGCCAAAATACACGGCGATCACAAGCAGGTCAAAAACAGCAATCAGCTTGATAAATATAATCAGAACACTCATTTTTTTCGTTTCCTTTCTTTGAGCCAGCGTTCCATCTCACGATGGCAGATACCTACGCAGGGACTTCCATAACTCCCGCAACCATAGCAGGGGTGGTTGTGGGATAAAGAATGAGGACGGGAAGTTTCCCTCCCGCCCTCCGGCCTGCGTGTCATCATGCGTTCATAGGGACTGTCTGTGAAACGGGTCATTTCACACTGTCCTCATCATCTTCTTCTGTGCTGCCCCCATCAGCGTCCGGTTCGTCCGACTCCTCATCCTCGGTTTCCCATTCCTCGGAATCTTCCTCGCCATAATCATAATCGTCCAGACTGTCATTGCCCTTGGTCTTAGGCTTATTCTTAATGAGCTTCAAGTAGGCAAATACGCCACCGCCTCCAAGCAGAGCCAGCAAAAGGACTATCGCAGCCGGGTTCAGTCCGGCAGGCTTCTCTTTTTCCGGTTCCGGTGTTTCTGCCGGAGGTTCCGGTGCTTTGCCCGTACATTTACTCTTATCAGTTGCGCAGACCGGGCAAGCCGTATTGACTGCCCCTGCTTCACATTTTGTCGTGCAGCTACACACAGCAGCCGGCTCCTCTTTGACATTTTCATCTTCCATCAGTGCCATCAAATCCGCTTCATCCACCTGGTTCAGAAAGTGAACAGCAGTCTATTTATCCTCATTAGCCCTGTCGATCAAAATGTAAAAATAGTTGCCAGCCTTGGTGGTAACGGTAATGAGCTGCTTATTGCCACCAAAATCATCCACCAGTGCCGCATTCCCCTCCGGTGTAAGTGCCGGTGCTGGTTCTGTTTCTTCCACAATCACATTGCTATCATTGGTAGAATCCTCTGCCGGTGCCGCCGGAGCCTGTTCTGACCCCTGTGCAAAAGCAGGGATCGTAAAGCCAAATGCCACAACCATTGTCAGGCAAAAGGTGGAAAGTGTTCGGAGCAATCGTTTATTCCTCATAGCTGTTTTCCTCCTGTTCGTTATTGTCATCAGCCAAACTGCCGGGAACTGTGCCACCGGACAGCATGGCGCTCAACTGGGTCGGGGTCATACGCAGGGCGCGCACCATCTGGACGATCTCCAGATTTTCTGCCTCGGTTTTCTGTGCTTCCAGCGCCTTGAGCTTTTCCTGATACTCTGCGATCTTCTCACGGACCTTTGTAATCTCCTGGTCAATGCGCTCAATTTTGTTCTTTGCCATCGTCTATCACTCCTTCTTAAAAATCTCTGTTACCAGTTCATCAGGCCGTAGCCCTTAATGCTTTGATAATTTAGGTCATAACTTTTGATCTTGCAGGCATCGCCGGAATTTCCCTCCACCGTATAAACACGGCTGCCATCCGTACCGATCACGATACCTACATGGTCTGCTGTCCCATCCAAATCCCAGTCAAAGAAAATTGCATCTCCGGGAGCCAGATTGTTATAGCCTCTTGCACCCCATTGTCCATGGGACTGGAACCACGGAACGCCCTGCCACTCACAGCCTGCAAAGCGCGGTTCACTTTTTCCTGCCTGGTTATAGCACCAGGATACGAAGCAGGCGCACCATTCCACACGGGAGTCAAAGCCGTACCAGCTCCAGTAGGGATAACCGCCCACATTGCCCACCTGACGCTTGGCCAGTTCCACCAGCTGAGGGTTGCCGGGGCGGGTACCGTTAATGAACTGCACACCGGACAGATCTTCCGAGCCGCTGGTATCAGGGGAGCCGCCGCCAAACAACAGCGGCTTATTGCCCATGGTCTGCCGGTAAACCTGATATATTTTCATCTGCTCCGGGGTCAGAAGTTCCGACACCACAGCGGAAATGGGCTTGCTGGTGAGTTTCACATTCAAAATGTAATACTCATAGGGGACTTCTTCTGAGGTGGTCTCGCCGGTCTCCGGGTCGGTGGAGGTCTCCGTGCGGTAGCGGATCTCCACTTCCTCAGTAAGCGTCAGCTGATACTGTGCTGCAAACACACGCGCCAGCTCTGCCTGAGCGCTCTGCCGGGTGTAGCCTTGCAAAACGGCAGACAGAAATGCCGCCAGCTCATGAGGGTCATGACCGATCATACCAAGGTCATAGCGATACTCGTCATACCCTGGGTGGCTGCTTTCAATGTTGTCGATTTTCTCCTGCAACTGGACTTCTCTGGCTGCATAATCTGCCTCCACTGCCAGCATTTCCGGGTCATCCGACGGATAAGTGGTGCCGGAGAGAACGGAACCGATGCTCTGCGCCATCATGGAGCAGGAGGACATGGTATTCATCAGCATACAGGTAATGAGGAACAAAACCCCTGCCATCAGGAAACCCTTCTTGTGGCGCATGACGAATGCCCCTGCCTGCTGTACCTTTTCTTTTACCGTCCTTGCGGCTTTTCCTGTTTTGGATGCAGCCTGGGCAGTATTTCCAGCAGTCTGACCGGCATGTTTGGCGGCGGCATACTGCTTTTTGATGGCCTGCTTTTGCTGCCAGCGGGAAAGTGGATTGCTGGCAAACTGGGGATTTTCCTGCAAAGATTTCTGGTACAGAACATTTACATTTGCCTTTTCCAGTTGGCGCTCTGCCTGTGCTGCTTTGCGGTACGGCTTCAGCTTGTGGCTGCGATAGCCCTCCCGCACCAGATAAGCGCCGGTCTCCACCGCTTCCTCGGACTTGTGGGCGCTTTCCACGCCCACATTGTCCTGCTCTGTTTCCCGGATCTCTTTGTGGAGCTTGCCTGCGACCAGATGGACGGGAGCTTCCCTGACTCCTTGAGAAACTTTGGAAGGTGGCTTTTTCTTGTCCTCAAAGGTCAGCTTCGAGGTCTTTTTTCCGGTATCCGGGTCGATGACCGTCTGCCTGACCTTTTTCTTTGGGATATTGGCCTGCGCCTTATCTGCTCTGGCCGCAGCTTTCTCCGCTTTACGGATCGGCTTTTCCAGTGCAGGGTCAGACCGTTCCTCATCAGTAAAGCGCAGGCGCGGTTCCTTATTCAAACCATTCTCCCAGCATGAGGGAGGACATCATGTAGTGCAGCTCTGCATAAATGGCCATTCCCACCGGATCGTTGAACATACAGCCGGACAGGTAGGCATAAAACTGTGCCACCACATCGGACAGGATCTTCGCTTCGGTTCCTTCCAGAACCAGACCCCCCATACCTTCTTTGGCACGGATGGTGCTCCACACCTCTGCCAAACGGAGCAGCCCCACCTGACCGGTCTCATTCAGTTCGGCTGCCTGGTCTGCCGCTGTGCGGCACTCGCTGACTGCTTCAGCCATGACCGTAAGCAGCTGGCTGCGCTGGGCATTTACCGCCCTGTCAAAAAACATCAACGGGTTTTTATTCAAAATGTTGAGATTCATAATCATTCATCCTCCTTTTTCAATTCTTGAGGTTTGGTGGTCATAATGCGGTAAAGCTCGGTATTCTTCGGGAAGTGATCCACGAAAGGCAGGATCGTGGAACCATAGAACAGCAGGCCCTCACCCTCACCGGAGTGTGTCACATAGCTAAGCTGGTGCGTGGAAATGCCCAGCTGCTTGGCAAGTATCTGACGGTCTCCGCCTGCCTGGTTGAGCATATACACGAAGTCGGAGTTTTCAAAGATGTTCTCCACCTCGCGGCTGCTCAAAAGGTCTTTGACATTCTGGGTGATACCTGTCGGAATACCGCCCCATTTGCGGAATCGCTTCCAGATTTCCACCGTATAAGCGGCGGTCTGCTCCTCCTTCAAAAGCAGGTGCATCTCGTCGATGTAATAACGGGTGGACTTGTGGGCAGCGCGGTTAATGGTAACGCGGTTCCACACCTGATCCTGTACCACCAGCATACCGATTTTTTT
>ENA-OWOO01000038-OWOO01000038.1-gut-metagenome-genome-assembly--contig:-NODE-38-length-31567-cov-21.711845_pt1 | contig 31567 bp, 29 predicted proteins | sample MGYA00248259_ERZ651802 | MGnify/ENA primary metagenome ERZ651802 (study PRJEB26908, sample SAMEA4031702) | gut metagenome | biome: gut; feature: normal infant; material: stool | place: China | collected 2015... | reverse complement strand
AGTGCCTCAATCCACCATTGGGTATCGAACGTTGGGTGATAAAAGATGATATCCATACTGACTCCCGAAAAGCGTTGTGCGAAATTTATTCGCACTTATCGTTATGATCTACAAAGGCCACCAGCATAACAAATCCGTGGTCGGTGGCAAAAAAAGCAGATTTCGCTTATTAAAACCACACATTGATTGAAGTTTGAATAAACGCGCGATTTTTTCAAAAAGTTTGTTGACCTCAGGTCATGATTTCCCTAAATTAGCGCCCGTTCCAGCAAGACAGGAACGACAATTTGGTGAGGTGTCCGAGTGGCTGAAGGAGCACGCCTGGAAAGTGTGTATACGGCAACGTATCGGGGGTTCGAATCCCCCCCTCACCGCCAGATTACAAGCGCATGTTATTGTTTAACATGCGCTTTTTTATTTATCCTTCCAGACAGTATGCCACCGGGTATGCCATCTGAAACCGGTTTGTATGAGCCGCGATCACATCTTATCGGACAATTTCCGATCTTTAAGCATACTGGCAAAGCTATACTGACAGCATGTCAGGATAGTGTTCTGCAATAATATCATTCAGTCGCTCAACCAGTTCCGGTTTTCTGAACGTGATATACGCGGAGCCCTTCTTAAAGTATCTGATACTGAACATCTCATCTTCATAGTCCTCTTTCCCCTGAACAGACTGGATGTGCTCATCCAGATGAATGGTGATGTTTTCCCGATTGTCGGGGATCGGTTTGCCGCTGAACAGGTGCAGCATTCTTTCCAGGTCGGTAAGTCGATCTGCCTGTTGCCCGCTGTTCAGATGAAATCCCCACCGGTCCCACCTCACCAGATTGTTGACGATAATTTTACTGCCAAATTTACAGGGTGAGTTGGTTTTGTAATTCCAGCTCAGCACTCTGAAGACGTTGATCACTCCTCGCTCAAACACGTCATCCTTATTCTGGTGCAGTTGCTCAAATGTGCTCCAAATGTTCGCTTCACTGATTTCCGGAAAGTTATCGTACTCCAGTGAGCGGTACCATGTATCACGGGCCTGCGCATCCATTAATGACAGCATCCCGGAACGTTGCATCAGGCCACGCCAGATTTCGCGATCGAGATTGCGGGTGATGGCTTTCATTGCGGTTTCCGGTTTCTCCATGAGCCAGCAGCCGCAGCGAAAATCCTGTTTCATGGCCCAGTCCCGGGCGTTTTACCGCCAATGCTTTCCGTCAGTACCGAGATTTCAGCCAGTTGCCGGATAAGTGTGTCGATTTGCAGCAGCGCACTCTTTCGTACAGCCAGAATGTGGCGGATACTGGTTGAGCAGATAACGTCCGTATGTCCGTTGACCAGTTCCGGGCGGGAGATTGTGATATCTGACATCATCGTTTTTCCTTTTGGTTTATAAACGAAAACGCCAGCCGTATTCAGGCTGGCGTCAGTGGAATGAAGTCTGGTGAGTAAGACTCACCTGTTCTGTTGCAGAAGCTGCTGTTGGCGCAGGGTACGGATATCTTCCCTGGCCTGTTCAATGCAGGGCAGCAGTGCTGCTGAATCCGTTTTATCCTCATCGTTGTCGAAGATAATCCCTGATTCGCAGTCAATATTGTCCTGCAGCCACGCAATCAGAATATCCAGCGCCGTTTCTGTGGTTAATGATTTCATGTTGTGAATTTACGGGTTACCAGTCGAAAGTGGGGAACCCCGGCAGACATTCTGCGCCGGCGTCCAGATGAATGAGACTGACGCCATAACGCCGGGTGAGAGTGACGACCAGACGACGGAACGTTCTTGACAGGCCCAGGCGTTTAAGCCGCAGAACCGGGTACGACCATGCATCGGTACGTAACAGATAGCCGCTGCCTGTAAAATGAATCCATTCTGTTTCGCCGTCGTCATTAGTCTGGTGTGACAGCGAGTACAGCCAGGCGTTGTCCGTTTCCGTGATATGTGCGGTACTGCAACGTATGCCGGTAAGGGTTGTTAACGGTGGTGGTGTACTGGTTGACTGCTGGTCGGATTTATCGACCACGCGGAGTGAATAACCGTTTTCAGAGACCTTGTTAATCAGTTCAGCGAGATTAACACCATCGACGTCAACGACAATGCGCCCCATGTTCAGCGCCTGCATGTTAATGCTGTCGGCTTCCGGCGTCAGGGAAAGTTTCATTGTTTCGCCTCCTCCGGATGCTTGCCCAGGGTAATGTTATTTACCATTCTGTAATTGTCCCGGGTCATCAGGCCGGTCGCCCTGCGAGCCCGGAGAATATCAATGCTGTTGATTAACTGAGACGACGGGGCTCCTGCGCTGAATCCCGGCTGGTCAGTTCGTACCAGCACGTATTTTTCAACGAGAAAGTTCACCGCGTCACACAGTGAAATCCCTGCCTCAATATGCTGCTCAATCACACGTTCATCAGCGAACGGTGTGTCATTCAACGTAAGGCCATAGTGCTGGTCCAGCAGTCGGGTGAGCAGTGTCTGCCAGATTTCAACCGGAGACGGGCAGCGCGATGCCGCCCGTACGTGTGTGTCGGGTAATGTTTTCATACTGAAGATTTTCCTGATATGCAGATATAAGAAATGGAAAAGTGGCGTGGCTGGTGAAAGCACCAGGCCGGAGCAGAAGGCTATTCCGGAGGGTTACTTTCCGTTTCGGTCGCAGGATAAACAGCCAGATAAACGTAACCACAGGAGCCGAGGGTGTCGGCATCGCAGGTCAGCCCTTTCGCATACAGCGTGACGGTATGCTGATGCCGGGGATTCAGTTCACCGCTGGTGAGCATGAGTTCCAGTTGTTTCATCAGCAGTGGAAAAGCCTGGTCCAGATGGTATGCATCCGCATTGCTGAACCGGCCTCTGATACCGGCGCGGTCTGCAAGGTAATGCAACCGGTTACCCTCCTGCACCAGACGTGCCCCGAAACAGGGCGTCACGGTGCAGGGCAGCCCCCACCAGGGGCGGTCTTTGTTGTCGTCGGGAAGCGTTGTCCCGGGGAGTGTGTCTGACACGATAAAATCCTCACAGAAAATCGGTGAATGATAGTTTAACGATGACGGGGCAGCCGGCGCGCAGACCGGCTTCGGTGAAGGTATATTCGTTGATGAGAAGGGCCTCATCCACAGCGGCGTCTGAGGTCAGCCAGTCGTACTCGTTTTCCAGTTGACGGTACAACCAGAAGGCCAGGTCGCGCAGGGCTTCGCTGACTGCGGCTTCCGCATCGGTTGTCATAGCCTGACCAGTCGGACTGTTCCGGGTGACGGTGATATCCATGCAGTACGGATGGCAGTAACGTCCCCGGTGGTGGATTTCAGCCTGCAGTTGCCAGAAGTTACGCTTCTGCACCGCCTGCAGGGCATCCGCGATACGATGAAGCTCACGGTCCTGCGGGGCATACACCCCGACTCTCCTGGCTGTTGCTGACTGCCAGTGCCAGCGTCCTTCAAAACAGGCTCCGTCCCCCTGGCTGCAGAATCCGCTGAACCAGATGCACGGCTCTTCCATAAACCTGCCGTTGCTGAGCCGGATAACACGCTGGCGGAGGTCAATCCCGAAAATGCCACAGACCTCCCTGAAGTCCCCATACGCGTTTTCATACCAGTTGCTGTCAGCATGATGCTGACGGTACCAGTCGCGGGCTTTTTCCTGTGCGGTGGAGGATAGCTCATTCAGTGTATACACGGTGGTGGTGATAATTCTGCTCATCAGAGTGCCCTTACTGACTCAGTTCAGAGTGACGTTCATCAGCCGGACATACGGGCCAAAACTGTCCTTACGGCGTTCAGCAAACACGGCCAGCACACCGGGAATATCCTGCACTTCACGACCGGTATACGCCTCAGCACTGCCGTGCCAGCGGTATTTGCCGGTACAGAAAGGAAAAAGACGGGATGCCGGATGTTGTTGGTGAATACGCATGGCTTCACCACGGGTGATGATTTTCATAGTGTGATACCTCTGAAGACAGAAGATAAAAGTGCAAACAAGCGTGATGTGGTTGTGACGGGTTAAAGCAGACCATGTTCGGCAAAGGAGAAAACCTGGTTGCCACCGACTATCAGATGGTCCGGCACCCGGATATCCACCAGGCCCAGTGCCTGTACCAGACGTTCCGTGATAAGGCGGTCTGCCTTGCTGGGTGTGACTTCACCGGACGGGTGATTGTGCGCCAGCACCACGGCAGCGGCATTGTGGTACAGGGCGCGTTTAATCACTTCCCGGGGATGGACTTCCGTGCGGTTGATGGTGCCGGTGAAGAGGGTTTCACCGGCAATCAGTTGATTCTGGTTATTCAGATACAGCACCCGGAATTCTTCACGCTCCAGTCCCGCCATGTTCAGAATCAGCCATTCCCGTGCCGCACGGGTGGAGGTGAAGGCCACGCCGGGTTCATGAAGATGGCGGTCCAGAGTTTTCAGGGCCCGCAGAATGAGACTGCGCTCGCCGGGCGTCATCTCTCCGGGCAGAAAGGAAAGCTGTTGCATTGTGCTTCTCTCCATTCAGTCGATGATGCGCATAATGGCGCTGCATTCCGGATGCTGCAGGGCGTAATCCCGCAACCGGTAATAATGGACCGTCATGGCATAACACTCCGTACGACAGGCATGATGGCTGTACGTCATCAGACAGGCAGCAATGCCGGCGGCTTCCGGGCTCATTTCAGCGCGGTTACCGTTCATGGCATTGAACAGTACCCATGTTTCGTCATCATCGTCATCCGGTTCGGGTGCCATAAATGCCCCGCCGTTGTTCAGGGTGTACAGATTCCAGATACCACCGCAGTAGTCTTCACACAGACGGTCCATCCAGCCGAAGACACGGGGCTCCAGGGCCACCCACTGTGGAATGAGGCCAAAGTGCTGCGGCCAGAAGCTGATGCGCTGTTCATCAGGGACTATGGTGGCAACCAGCTGAGGCTGGTCATTCCCTGATGCAGCGGTTACGGAAACAGAAGGAGTGGTGGAATTATGCAAGACGGTTGTCATGAGATTATTCCTTATAAAAAGTAAATGAATGGAAGAAATCCCGGGGGAAGGGACAGACGTGAGTCAGAACTGCGCTTTCAGGGAAACGGCATCAGCGCATACTCTCCAGCAGCGTTTCAGCCATCACCCACAATGCGCGGTTGAGCTTAATGTCGGTGTCGATGCTGTGAATGGCACGGGTGTGGATACGTTTTCCTCTGGCACTGCGACCGGAAATCCCCCCTTTCAGCATATTCTCCTGGATGGTCTGATAAGCACTCCACAGGTCCTTTCCGTAATCCTCCCGGCGTCGTGGCGTCAGAATGTCGGCGGTGGTGACGGGCTGATGTTCGTCACCATAACGGTAAGTCAGTGCCGCCTGTGCCAGCGCCTGGCGTGCCGGTGGCGGCAGGACCAGCGACTGCATGGCATCACGCTTCTCCTCTATCCGGTCAAAAACCCCCACCACCTCGTAAGCCCCTTCGATAACTTTCTCCACTACATTTCCCCGGTGCGGAACACGCACTTCCCCCAGAGACTGACCACAGACGCACCCGTTCTGGCAGACGAACCTGAAGTAACCCGGCAGCATCTGGTAGCTGGAGGTACCGTCATGAGAGTTGAGCAGAATAATTTCAGGGACATGTTCTCCGTTTATCTCTCCGGCCCGCCGCAGACGCAGCATGTGTTTTGTGTATCCCCGACGGCCCGGGTCGCGCACACGGGTCTGGCAGGCGAAGAATGGCTGGAAGCCTTCCCGCTGCAGACTTTCCAGCACGGTGATGGTGGGGATGTACGTATAGTTCTGGCTTCGGGACGTGTGTTTATCTTCCCCGAAAATCCCCGGCACATGGTGCATCAGCTCTTCATGTGTCAGTGGACGGTCACGGCGTATCTGGTTTGCAGCATAACCAAAACGACTGGCTAATCGCATACTTTGCTCCTTATCGGTGGTTAAGATTTACTGGTGTAATAAATGAAAAAAGCCGCGTCTCCCGGAGAAGACGCGGCCTGATGGACGAAATCAATGACGTTTATTGTCTGAGAAGCCCTTCACTGGCGAGCCACGCATTAAGCTGCTTTCCGGCACAGGGTTCAGTATTCCGGCAGCGCCAGCGTCGCTGACCTTCCGCGTTGCGGATAACCAGCCGGAAGTGCGCACCTGGTCATCTTCAATAAGCACATTAAGGTAAGCTGTTGTGACAGCCACCGTCTGCCCGTATGAGAAAGATCCTTCAGCCAGGACATACTCTGTGTGTAACCCGGCATATCTGGTTTCTCCTGATAAATAGCCTCTGCCATACGTTGTGGCAGAGGCTGAAGCATGAAACTGACTTCAGGGATCAGTTAACATTTTTTCCGGAAACGGTAATCAGCAGTGGATGGTAGTCCTGGGGATCGAAAACCGATAACGGCAGACTGACACGATGGCCGTTACTTTCTTCAGTTGCTTTAATGATTTCGGTTGTGGCGACATTTTCCACGCACTCCGTTTCCATAAATGCGTCTGTGGTTCGCGTGGCATTACTGTCACCAAAGGCTTCCGTTTCCATTTTTCTGGTCACCAGCGTCTGACCATATTTGTCTTTGAGTTGCAGAGTGATGGTGAGGGGGCCAAATCCTTCATCGTTTCCGCCATTATCCAGCCGGAACTGGTAGGCACAAATATTTCCCGGGAGCCATATCGTATCTGTATTGCGTATACTGATGTAACGTTGATCCTGTGCCCGGAGTGGGGCAGACCACGTTAACCCCAGAATGAAGGCGGTAATCATGCAGGTTTTGAACAGGTGAATCATGGTATTTACCTCTCTGAGTCATGACGATGACACTGACAAATCAGGTGATAAAACGTAAAAGGCGCAGAATAGCCGTTATGCCGGTAACTCCGGGGGTAATGCTTCTTCCAGTCGGTTAACCATATTGCCGAGATGGGATGCATCATATTCCATGACGGGGCGTTGCCTGATGATACTGACCACCAGTGGTTTGATTAACATATTGGTCGCGGCCCGTTGTTGTATACCGGCGGCGAAAATGATCTCCAGAGCATTCTGATCGATAACACGGGCCAGATTCGCGTTCAGATTTTCAATCTCATGTCCGGTCAGCAGGAAACTGCCGGCAAGCCATGTCACCTGCTCCTGAATCATTGCCAGAATTTTGACGCGATCTTCTTCAACCAGCGCTCCGGCAATTTTTCCTGATACAGCGGAGGCAATCATTCCCCCCAGAACACCGCCAACCACACGCCCTGTCAGTGCACCAAATGGTCCCAGTGGACTGAACAATATCCCGCCCGCCACTGACCCGACAGCACCACCTGCCACACCGGAAGATGCCACGGCAAGATTCCTGATGAACTGCGCACCGGAGATCCGTCCCCGCAACATTTTGATCATGTCAGGGCCGGTTGTGACAGCTACCAGTGCCAGAGATGTCACCAGCGTACCCTTCATCACTTTGTTCAGGGCACTGATATTTCCTGCACCGGTCCCCTTCTGAAGCGCCTGCCGGACAGTCGGGCTGGCCGTCGAAAAATCAATATGCTTCAGCATACCCTGAACAACACTGAGCCGGTGAAGTTGCTGGGTTGTGACGTAGACAGCCAGTGTGCGGGTGAAGGTTTTTCCTGCCTGGACAGCAGCTGTCTGCAGGGCAGCATCGCGATCGCCGGTGCTGAGCCAGAAGACCGATGCCGTCAGGGCAAAACTGATCCCTCCGGCCGCCAGACTGACAACCGACCCCTCGGCAATATCATAAGTGACCGATTCGATGGTCCCGAACCGGGTGATATTACGGGCCTGGGTATAAGTCAGATGTCCCCGACGAATCAGCCGGGACGCTTCTGCGGGATCGGTTACACCGGGTACTTTACCTTCGCGGATCTTATTCTTCATGGTTTCCACAGCGCCGGCATACTGATCACGGGGGACTTCCAGTTGCATGGGTCCATGATTTCCCATGTAACGATACTGTCCGTTTTGTCCGTCGAATGCCGCACCGACGCTACGGGCTGCAGTTGAACAATATTTCGTCTGGATTTCTGTTCCGCTGACCAGTCTGTCTGCTCCATTTCTGGCATTATTATCACCGAGGATCCGTGCGTTTTTCAGACGGACTCTGTCGACAATATGGTTTCCCCGTTCAGCGGCAAACCCATGTCCCTGCCCTCCGGAAGCAAACATTTTCTCATTTGTACTCCAGGTTTCCGGCAGTTTCATGAGAATCAGACCATTCGCCGTTGCATCGGAAATAAAACCGGTGTAAGAACGTTCATAAATGTCCTGACACAGTGTTTCTGTTTCGCGACAAAGAGAGGAGCAGTACCATTCCGGATCCGGCTTATGATTTTCCGGGGCATGATGTACTTCTGTCAGCCCGCAGGAGGCACAGATACGAAGCTCATCCACGTGGTGGAATGATACAAAACGGCGGCCTTCTGAAAAGGGGTACCAGTCACCGCCGTCCAGGCAACGATCGAGAAAATCGTCATTCGCTTCCGGTGATAAATTCAGGCGGTTCCGGAAGAGGGTTTTCAGTTCATCAGGGGTAAATGACAGGCTCTCTCTCAGCTTTTCGTTGAAACCCGCCATGTTTCTTTCATACCAGGCATTGTCCAGTAGCCAGTTTCCGTCTGCCAGTTCAAATTCCCTCAGTTCTCCCCGGGAAATCCGTTGTGAAATGAGTGTCAGCCAGATGCGCTCCGTCAGCGTTTCAGGAAGGCTGTAATCGTTTTGCAAACTGCTCAGCCACGATTTACTGTTGAGCACCGGTTGTTCTTCCAGTGTCTGGCGGATGGCACTGGTCAGTCTTTTCAGCGCCTGGATCTGGCTGGCCGCCCATAGCAGCGCCACTAATGCAGCCAGCCAGTACAACAACCCGCCCCACCACATCAGTGAGGGTGAAATATCGAACTGCAATGCGATCAATGGTGCGTATGCAGAACACGCCATAAGGAAAAAAGCAGTATAAAAACAGCAGTAATACCCGTTAATTTCCTTGCTGATATCTTCAGGTGTGAGCCCGTTCTGCTGAATGGTTCTTATCTGCACGGGAAGAGCCAGCAGACCAGCGGCGAGAGCGGTGGTCAGAATAAATTTTACAGAGTCAAAAGTATGAGCCTCCAGTGCGATATGTTTACCATCAAGTCCCCACATGAAGCTGATAATCATTCCGGCAATCGTCAGAAATACGCCTGCCAGCCAGCGAATATGGAATAACCGGGTTATGCGTTCAGTGATATAGCCAGCCAGTAAAGCCGGGCCGAACAGACACAGCAATACGAACCCTGCCAGCGCAGACGCTGTGCTGGTTAATGCTCTGAACAAAAGGCGAAGAATGGCAAATCCTGCGATCAGCAGAATCAGCGCGCCGACTATCTGTAACATAGTCACTCCGTGATGAATATCATGTTATTGTGAATGCCAGTGAATGTGGCACTGAAACGTTTTCCCCCGTCCGGGTCCCGGTCATGATGACCGGGACCACAGAGAGGCAATGCAGAATTATCAGAAGGTCACATTCAGCGTGGCCTGACTGCTATAACCTTCAGCGCTGCTGCCGTTGATGCTGTGGGCATAACCGGCCTGAACGCCCAGGGTGATATTTTCCCGGACACGGGCTTCCAGTCCGGCCTGCAGGTCCAGTGATGTGCCATTCTGTGAGGGTGAGAACGTCATGTTACTGCCGGCTGCGGCTGTACCCATGCTCATGTCACCCCGGGAGCTGAAAGTGCGGATAACAGAAGGCTGTACCCACCAGTTCACCGGCAGTTCACTCACACGGTGTTTTGCACTGTCGCGCAGAGTGTCACGGGATGAGGTGCCTTCGCCAAAGGTCATATCGTTGTGGCTGCCCAGACGGAAGCCGGCACGCACATGTTGTGCACTGCCATGCCCGAACTTCACATAACCGGCGTTATCCTGGCCGTCATCCAGGGAGAGCCCCTGCCAGGTGTACTGCAGTTGTGGCTCCAGCATCAGATTGTCAGTGATACTGAAGGGCAGACCGGTTTCCAGTGAGCCCAGCCAGCCCCAGCCCCGGGCGCGGAAGTCGTTATTGTCCGATGACGCTTTCATGCTGTGACGGGTTCCCTGGGCCACAATGTCAGCCCACAGGCCGGAGGATGTGTGTACCAGATTCAGGTATCCGCCCAGACTGCCGGCATCATCCCGGACCGTGCCGGCGCGGGAGCCGTCATCATCCTTAACATCAACGGAAGAATGGCCAGCAGCACCATATACCCCCGCGGTCACAGACATACCGGCAACCTCTGTTCTGAGCAGGTCACCCTCCAGACGGACGAAGCCATAGCTGCCGCTGCTTTCCGGCGTGGCCCCACGGGCAATACCGCCGTTGTTATCGTGACCGAGATGACCGCCCTGAATGCTGAGACGGACGCTGTTATTTTCACCGCTTACACCGGTCTGATGGCTGCGGGAGCCTGCCAGAATCCGGTCATAGTCCATTGCCTGTGTCAGCATGGAGGCATACAGGGGGACTTCAGCACGATAAGCATTTTCACTGCGCAGGTACCAGTCTTCATCGCTGTCACGGTTCAGGGTGTAGTTAAAGGCTCCGGCCTGAAGCGGGCGACTCAGGGCAAACGCACCTTCTTCTGTGGTGGCACCATTCTGTGCATCCACAACCCGGATACCCTGTCCGGAGGTTGCCACCCCGAGGTTACTGTTTCCGACATTTGTAAACGCAAGCCAGGTTTTGCCGGTTGCCTGACCACCATTAATCACCAGCTGGTCAGAGGTATTGCTGCCATCAAGGCGAACACGCATATTGATGGTGCCGCCCTGACCAGTGAGGTTGGTGGTGGTCAGTTTATGGAACGTTACCGGGGAGTCGCCTTTTGCAACAGCACGGCTCAGCACGGCATCCTGTGTTGTCTGATTATCAAAGCGAATCTCCCCTGCGTTAACAATATCGCCGGTACTGACCACATCGCCATTCAGTACCATGCTGGCACCTTTACTGAGCTGTGTTCTGCCACTCAGACTTCCCCCGGCAGCCAGCGTCAGTGTTCCACGATGTCCGACAGTGGTGTTGCTGGCCAGTCCTCCGGCATTAACCGTAAAGCTGCCGCCATTTTCCAGCAGCAGTCCGCTGGCCTGACCGGATGTGCCATCAATACTGAACTTACCGCTGGCATTGGTCCCCTCAACAGTGGCACCACTGTCTGCAATCAGGGCACTACCGGATGTCATGGTGACATCTGTTGCCTTACCACCGGCAGACACTGCCAGGGTTCCGCCGTCATCCACCCGTGTTTTCTGCGCTGAATGGCCTTCCAGTACATCCAGGCGACCGCCGGACTCCAGAACAACGCCGTCAGCCTTACCGTTTTCCACCGTGAAATTGCCCAGACGGTTGCTGCCAAGAACCGTTGCCGCAGTACTGGTAACCAGTGCTCCACCCTGTTTCAGGGTGACATGTGTGGCGGTACCACCGGCGTTCACCTGCAGTTTGCCTTTCTGGTTAACGGTGGTGAAATCCGCCAGACCACCTTCCTTGATAATCTGCCAGCCGTCACTGTTTACAACAGTGCCAGACGCCGTACCGCCGTTGTGCACATACTGGTACCCCCCATTCAGCGTGGTATCCAGTGCGTGACCATGTACAGTCTGGTCGCCGCCGGCATAAACCACAGTGGTATTTGCCGTTCCTTCAGCAGCCACAATCTGACGACCATTTTTATTGATGGTGGTGCGTACGGCATTTCCGCGAACAAACTGCCCGGTATCACCATTTTCTGCATCTGGTCCCCCTTCCGCGCCGGTATTCACAACCGTGTCGGTTGCCATTGCGCCGGATTTGACGGCCTGCCAGCCCTTCTCATTAATGACGGTACCCGTTGCAATCCCGCCTTCATGTACCCACTGCTCACCGCCGTTCAGAGTGGTATTCACTGCCTGCCCCTGAAGGCTCTGTCCGCCTCCGGCACTGATAACCGTGTCTGAAACGCGTCCTCCGGCATTCACTCTCTGAAGACCACCACCGGTGACAGTAGTGTTGTTGGCGATACCGCCATTTTGTATCCATTGTCCGCCGGTATTGGCCTCGTTATCCGGCCCATACTCCAGACCGGTACTGATGGTCATTCCGTTGGCCGTACCGAGGACAATCTGGTTGTCATGATTTGTCAGTGTTCCGTCGTTCACGGTTTCTCCCGCCTGTACAACCGTGTCAGCAGCCAGTGCCGGAACTGATGTGACAGCAGCAAGAGACAGCGCAATCGCCACACCGGTGCGTTTTCCCCGTGAGCGCGCCAGTTCGGAAGCCACCACCAGGGTGCCCGTAATGTGATTCCATACCAGCCTGTAGCTGGTGTTCAGATGTCGTTTCATCAGCTTTTCCTTACAGAGGGTGAATAAAAAAGCCGGTACCCACAAATGTGGATACCGGCAGGTACAAAACAGCATGGTCAGATAAAGTGGTTTTTCCCGGGCATAAATGCTTCCCCTCTCTCATCCGCCAGAGAAGTATCAGTCCGTTGTGTGCAATTCCGTTCTGCATGATGAAGAGATTCAGCTGCCTTTTCGCAGACCATTAACCACTATAAACGATCGATAGCAACGATCGATACCTGTTTTATCGATCGTTTTATTCTATTAACGACAAGGCGGTCACGCAAGAGAAACAGGAGGAGTATGAGGGGTTTGTGTCATGTTTTCAGTTGGTTAACGTAATGTTATCAGGCATTTCCCTGGCAGACTGTTCAGAAGAAAATCCAGTTCCATACAGCGCGGGCAACAGAGACCACCGTGTCACGGACGGCACGCAGAACCGTACGGGCAACAGAGGCAACACAGACGCTCTCCGCCGTGTCAAATATCCGGTCCACCGCACCGGTAAACTGTTCACGGGCCTGAGCGCGGACAGATTCCGTGCGCAGCTCGTCCTGCAGGCGGGTCATCAGGGGACTGGCGGCATGGTCGGGAAGTGCTGTCATTAGCGCACTGACCAGCGTATCCAGTTCCCAGCCGGTGCGGGCCGATACGGCAACAACCGGATGTACGGGCCGGAACAGACGGAATACCGCCTCCGTTTTCTCCCGAATGTTCTGTGCCTGTGCGGGAGAAGGCTGAATGCCGGCCATATCCCATTCATGGCAGGGCTCCGTTTTGTCGGCCTGCGTCACCACAAACAGCACCTGCTGATGTCCCCGGTGCAGGATGTGTCGCCAGAAATACTCATCCACAGACAGGGCACGGTCATCGGCTTTAATCAGCCACAGTACCAGGTCAAGTTCAGGCAGAATATCACGGTACAGGGCTTCATACTCTGCATCCCTGTCCCGGCTCTCGCCCACCCCGGGCAGGTCAGTGATAACCATGCTGTGACCATGTCCACTCAGACGGAAGCGCCGCACTTCCCGGGTGCCGGCGTGAACATCACTGACCGGGGTGACCTCCCCCTGAAACAGTGCATTACAGAGTGAGGATTTACCGGCCCCGCTTTTCCCCATAATGCCAATCACGGGTTCGTGACTGGTGAGTTTACGCAGATGTTCCAGGATGTGACGGGAAAGCGAGTAAGGCAGGGAGGAGAGCGGTTTTTCAATTGCCTCAATGGCATCAGACGGATTCATACATGTATTCCCGGTGAAAAAAGACAAAACCCCGCGCACCGGAAAGGTGGCGGGGGATTCACGGAGATAATATCTGTCTGAAATTATTTAGGATGCAGGTATATGCAGCTGATTTGTATCTAGTACAGTACTAAACCTAATCTGGCTGTCCGCTCTGTGCCAGAAGCGGACATTGCGGCGTTACGGCACGTTAGGTCAGATATTTAAATGCACATGGTCCGCTTGTGGCGGAAGGATACTTACAAGAGTTGGTGAGAGATAGTAAAATCAATATGAAAATTAAAATTCGGCAATAATTCCTGATATAGTCATCTTAATGAACATAAAAACTATCACAATAGGATAGTTTTTATGTCATACTTGTTAGTTAATCACTTAAGGAATAAAGTGAGGCTCGTTGTGCAGAGGTTAAGCTAAGGAGGATTTTTTCTCGATACTCAGGTGCAAAGGAAAAGAAAACATCAGGAAAAATTCTTATGATAGTTGATATCATAGTCTTAACCACCTTATCAATCACCTTCGAAATATTATCTATTTTAACCAAGTCTATTTCGGGAAAAACATTTAAAGCTTTTATGTGAGCCATTTCTTTTACAGTAGCTGTATGTACGTGACTGCATAACGAAGAGTATTCAGCTTTTAAAGTTTCATGTAGTAGAGGATTTTTTTTGAAGACAGGATGTTCCCCAGTTTGTTCAATTACCTTAAACAATGATTTTTCTTCAAGTATTGAAGGATCTAGTAAGCAACCGATTGATTTTAAAGAATTTTCAATATAACTTCGCATCATTAGATTTGCTGGTTTGTATGCACCATTTATAACCATAAACATAGCTGTACCAAGGTCAGATGAAGCTTCTTGCAATCGCTCCAATGAGTTGGCGTCTATTTTCTCCTTGGAGAAATGATACAAACAGTAAACAAGGCACATAAAAGAATAATATCTCTTATGTATCATGCTTATTTTCCCTCTTGAGTTAATATTCTCGAAAACATTTTTTAATTTATATTCAGAGAAATAAGTAACTAACTCAGTGAAATCGCTGTTTACTTCTCTCGACATTGTTAGTCCTTATTGAATATATCTTTTATAACTTCATTCCAGTCATATATCTCATTTTGAGCGCTAGAAAGGTTCTTCCTCTCTTTTATTCTACTCAAAACTAGAGGGTTATTTGACATTGAATTGATAATATTATAAGCCTTACCTAAATCGGATGAGTTTTTCTCGTGAACGTCACACACGATTATGCCGATCATTTCCTCTCTAGATCTTTTTTCAGGCCTGCTGATTTCGATACCTAACATGCGTGCAAAATCATCTATATCTTTATTTTTTTGGAAGAGATCTTTGTCTAATAAAATCCTCGGAAGATACCCAACAAGGAAACCTTTAATATCATTTTTTTTAGACTTTGAATTTCTTTCGTTAACATCTAAATTATCAGTATAACTATCTTGAAGTAATTCAATAAAGTTGATTCTTGATAATTTTTTTGAAATAAAGGAAAACTCCTCTAAAAAGTTTAACAGTTGCTTAATTTCTTTTGAGTTATTTTTTTTGTCAGTCATAAGTCACCTACTCTAGAGAGAAGTTCGTCAGTAATTTTAGACAGCGAAAACTTCATATCCTCATCCGTTAAATTGTTAATAAATAAGCCTCTTGTTTGATTTCTTGCCAACTCAGTACGTTTGCTCAAATATGATTTAAAGATCTTATTACGCCAACGTTTTTGATTATTGAAGTAACGAAGACTTTCCTCATATAAATTACTATTACCTTCAACCATATTAAAAACTATGCCCGCACATTCAATCTTAAGATCGAAATTTTCTCTCTTCTCATTTATAATGCTATCTAATAGATCGATACCAGTGATCGAAAGAGGATCGGGTTTGGCTGGAATGAGGTAATAATCAGATGCAATTAATGCGCTGGACATCCAAACTGATGGGGTTGGTGGGGTATCAATTATGACATAATCATAGTCATTTTCATGGATTTTAAGAAAGCGTCTAAGCTTGTTTTCTATCCCTTCTCCTGGTTTCATTTCAATTTTATATAGCCCAAGGCTTCCGGGAACAATGTGAAAATTATCATTTAATTGAATTGGTGTTATATCGGCTAATTCTTTAGGTGTGTTAACTAAAGGACCAGTCATTGTAGATAGTCGAATTTTTGAACTATAAAAAATATCACATATGCTATCGCCTCCGCTTTTCATATGTGCAACATATTTGCTTGTATCCATTACACATTGCGTTGCGTTAAATTGTGGGTCGATATCTATTAATAATATTTTTTGCCCAAGTTTATCTGAAAGATGATTAGCAATATTGGTAGCCAATGTTGACTTACCAACGCCACCTTTCATATTGATTAAGCTAATAACTTTCAATCTTCTTGCTCCTGTTTTGATTAACGCTAAGCTTTTTCATCAGCATTGAAATTTAACATGTGTTTTACAAACTTATGTCTTATCACTACCTTATCATTTTTTACATACACCATAAATATTTTTAACTAAAAATTTTTGGTTTTCAACCTGAAATCTTTATCTTTAAAAACAAAACATTACAATATTTTTAGTAAGATGCCTTACCTAATGTAATGTGAATGGCTCAATTTTGATTAACACTTAAGCTATGTTAATAATGGTTTTGTAAGTGTGATGAGGGTTCCATATGAAGAAGTGATTTCCCGAACAATACAACATGAATATCATCCTCGTAGTCGGTGTTTCTTCACATGAACTCTGTCGCAAATACGCTATATGAAACGTGGCAAGATGAATGTACCTGAGGTTATCAATCTTAAACCGCTTGAGAGTACGCCCTGATCCTGCCCGTTGATAAACTAACTGCATTGTTTGTAATGCTTCATCGGTGGTGAGAACAAGTCGTACTTCCGCTTCTCGCTCATAGCGGACCTTTCGCTCAGTTAACGCATCAGTGTCGTGCCAGAAGTAGACATGGTTAACAAAAATGTGAGTTAATCAACGGAGAGCAGGTCAATCTAACCTGTATCAAAAAAACAAATGTGTCACAAAGATGCCACATGCCTTAATTTGAGTATAATTGAGACGGTAGTAGACGGTTTATGACTATGTATTGTTGATATATAGCTATTTGAAGAGTTGTAGCGCAAGCGCATGGCCCAAACTAATAACGCTACGCCCCTTATCAAAGAGTGGCAACGATGCACAGCCCGCACGAGGCAATATTCGCACAAGAAATCAGGTTCGGAAATAACCTGCTCTGGCATGGCGGGGAGAGTATCAATGGTCAGGCTTTCGGTAAAATGCGGCGGGATGAGGTCGGCGTGGGTTGCAGCAGTACAATGTCGCCCGCAGAGGGTAAGCCACAGCACGGGATCCTCGGTTTCTATCAGGGATTCGACGAAGTGGGCGCAGTTGTCGACCAAGGCGGTGAAATCCATAGTGACATTATAAGGAAACGAACAATAGATCGAGTAAATCGCAGTCAGGGACAAGGATTGTAGTCATAGAGAAGTCTCCTGTAACGGTTTTCAGGAAGCTAATCCCGACGCCTGATTTTGCAGGCGCGGAAGGAGAAGATACTGCGGCCATTAATCCGCCACAAGGCATTTACGTGCATAAATCGCGCAGTCAAATCCGACTCCCACTGTAATTCTTGAACCTGATACCACATTTAGCTAATTTAGCTAACTTATCTATTATACCAGTGGTTGCCATGAATATAAATGAAGACGAGATTTATCGCCATATCCGGCAGGCACTTTCCAGTGCGCCTCGTAACCAGTACACCGTCGAGCTGCACCTGCAAATGATTAAATATGCCGACAAACTGGAACACATTACGGCAAAAGCCTTTTGCGAAGGCACTGGTCTGAGCCAGAGCCTCGGTACCGAATTCAGCAAAATGCGTAACTTAACCCGTCGGTTAAAGGCCGCCGGTCTGAATACCGATCTGCTGTAACCGACTTACGGCACATTATCGCGCAAAACGAGATATTTAATGGCTATCAAAAAAACCGAACTCTATTCTTCCCTGTGGGCAAGCTGTGACGAACTGCGTGGCGGGATGGATGCCAGCCAGTACAAAGACTATGTACTGACCCTGCTGTTTATGAAGTACGTTTCCGATAAGTATAAAGGCGATCCTTACGGGATGATCGTGATACCCAAAGGAGCCAGCTTTGACGATATGGTTGCGCTGAAAAATGACAAAGAGATCGGCGACAAAATCAACAAAATCATCCACAAGCTGGCGGAAGAGAACGGCCTGAAGGGCGTCATCGACGAAGCCGACTTTAACGACGAAGATAAGCTCGGCAAAGGCAAGGAAATGATTGACCGCCTGAGCAAGCTTGTCGGTATCTTTGAAGGGTTAAATCTCTCCAGCAACCGGGCCGAAGGCGACGATCTGCTGGGCGATGCCTATGAATATCTGATGCGTCACTTCGCAACCGAATCCGGTAAGAGTAAAGGACAGTTTTACACTCCAGCGGAGGTGTCACGTATTCTGGCGAAGGTGATTGGTATTACTCCCGATACTCCGCAAGATGCAACGGTTTATGACCCAACCTGTGGCTCTGGTTCGCTGCTGTTGAAAGTGAATGATGAAGCCCGGCGCGGACTGTCGATTTTTGGCCAGGAGATGGATAACGCTACCAGTGCGCTGGCGCGGATGAACATGATTCTGCATAACAATGCCACCGCGAAAATCTGGCAGGGCAATACGCTGAGCGATCCGCAGTGGAAAGAGGCGAACGGCAAACTGAAAGCCTTCGATTTTGCCGTGGCGAACCCGCCTTTTTCCAATAAAAACTGGACCAACGGGCTGACGCCGAAAAAAGATCCGTTTGAACGCTTCGGCTGGGGTATTCCGCCGGAAAAAAACGGCGATTATGCTTTTTTGTTGCATATCATTAAAAGCCTGAAAAGTACCGGCAAAGGCGCGGTGATCCTGCCCCACGGCGTACTGTTTCGCGGTAACGCCGAAGCGAATATCCGTGAAAACCTAATCAAGCAGGGCTATATCAAAGGCGTTATTGGTTTGCCAGCCAACCTGTTTTACGGCACCGGCATCCCGGCGTGCATCATTGTGATTGATAAAGAGCACGCCCACAGCCGCAAAGGCATTTTTATGATCGACGCCAGCCGGGGCTTTATCAAAGATGGCAACAAGAACCGCCTGCGTAGCCGAGATATTCACCGCATTGTGGACGTGTTCAACCATCAGCGAACGGTACCTGGCTACAGCCGGATGGTGCCCTCCAGCGAGATCGCCGGAAATGATTACAACCTGAATATTCCTCGCTATATCGAGAGCGGCGAGCCGGAAGATTTACACGATCTGACCGCGCACTTACAGGGCGGTATTCCGGCACGCGATGTGGATGCTTTGCAAGATTACTGGCGGGTATTCCCTGCCCTGCGCAACGTGCTGTTTGCTGACGACCGTCCCGGTTACTGTCGGGCGCAGGTGAACGCGCAACAGGTGAAACCGACCATTCTGGCGCATCAGGAGTTTAAGGATTTTGCCACCCGCAGCCTGCTACCGTTTAAAGCGTGGGTGAAAGAGGCAAGTCTGGAAGAGATTCGCAAAGGTGATAAACCCAAAGCGCTAATCCACGATATCAGCGAAATGCTATTGGCGCAGTACGCCAACAGTGAGTTGCTGAACAAATACAGCGTGTACCAGATCCTGATGGATTACTGGACTGATGTCATGCAAGACGATGTGTATGCGATTATGCAGGATGGCTGGCAAGCCGCCGCGCAAATCCGCGAGCTTCAGCCGGTGAAAGGCAAAGATGGCAAAAACATCTGGAAAGAAACGCACGATTTCGAGTTTACCAAACGGCGCTACAAGGCCGATGTGCTGCCCCGTTCGCTAGTGGAAATTCGCTGTTTCCCGGAACTGCTGGATGCGCTGAACCGCGCGCAGGAGCGCAGTGAAGAAGCCAGTCGTCAGCTAGTGGAATTCATCGAGGAGCAGGCAGGGGAAGAGGATCTGCTGGCTGAGGCGAAAAACGATAAAGATAAGGTGACGCAAAAGCTGGTGAATGCCCGTCTGGCACAGTTGAAGAAAACCCCTGCCGACCCGGATGAGCTGGCAGTGCTGAACCGCTGTCTGGCGCTGATTAAGGCCGAGGCCAGTGCGAAAAAAGCGCTGAAAGCCGCACAGGAAGCGTTGGATCGAGCGGTATTTAAACATTATCCCACGCTGGATGAAGCAGCGATTAAAACGCTGGTAGTGCAGGATAAGTGGCTGGCAACGTTGCAGGCAGGGATCAAAGCGGAGATAGAGCGTATTACCCAGCAACTGGCGTCGCGCGTAAAGGAGCTGGAAGAGCGTTATGCTGAACCGTTGCCAGCACTTGAAGCCGCCGTTGAGGCGTTGAGCGAGAAAGTGGCCGGGCATTTGCGGGCGATGGGGCTGGAGTGGTGATGGTGGATTTAATGGTGAATGAGCAACGGTCGGGTACGGTGGGGAAAGGTGTGCCTGCGGGGTATAAGCTGACTGAGATGGAGATGATTCCTGAGGATTGGGTTGTATCCACGATATTAAACCTGACAACCAACATAATTGATTATCGCGGCAGAACTCCCAAAAAACTTGGAATGGATTGGGGGGATGGGGATATCGTTGCCCTTTCTGCTGCTAATGTTAAAAAAGGATATATAGATTTATCTACTGAATGCTACTTTGGTTCCGAAGAACTATATAAGCGCTGGATGACATCCGGTCATCCCCAAAAAGGGGACATAGCTTTCACAATGGAAGCCCCTCTGGGGAATGCAGCATCTATTCCTGATAACAGAAAATATATTCTTAGCCAGAGAACAATTCTTTTACAAATAGATAGAGAGAATTTTTCTCCATCACTAATACTCCAAATCTTATTATCAGAGCGTTTTCAATCATATATTTCTGAAAGCGCGACTGGTTCAACGGCCCAAGGGATTAAACGTTCAGTTTTAGAGAAGTTATACATATCTATACCGAAAAGTATCGTAGAGCAAAAGGCTATTGCTAATGTATTAACCAATGTTGATAGCTTGATTCTATCCCTAGAAAAATTACTCTCAAAAAAACAGTCCATCAAAACTGCCACAATGCAGCAACTACTGACTGGTAAAACCCGTTTGCCACAGTTTGCGTTGCGCAAAGATGGCTCTGCTAAGGGATATAAAAAGAGCGAGTTGGGGGAGATTCCTGAAGATTGGAATTGTATTAATCTTGGTGAGCTAGGTAATTGCATTATTGGGTTAACTTACAAACCTGAAGATACATCTGATTATGGTACATTGGTATTACGCTCATCCAACATTCAAAATAATCACTTAGCTTATGATGATAACGTCTTCGTCAGCATAGAACCACCTGAGCGCACAATTGTGAAAGAAGGTGATATCTTGGTATGTGTAAGAAATGGCAGTCGCCAACTTATTGGCAAATGCGCATTAATTGACAAAAATGCGCAGGGCTCAGCATTCGGTGCATTTATGTCAGTATTCCGAACTGATATATATGGATTTACATTTCACCAATTCCAGTCTGATATTATTCAAAAGCAAATCGCTGAAGTTATGGGTGCCACTATCAATCAGATAACTAACAAAGATATGTTGGGCTTTAAAATCCCATTACCTGAAAATACAGAAGAACAAGCCGCCATCGCCGCCATCCTCTCCGATATGGACAAGGAAATCCAAATCCTGCAACAGCGTCTGGACAAAACCCGCCAGCTTAAGCAAGGGATGATGCAGGAACTGTTAACCGGGAAAATCCGCTTAATATAGAAGGGAAAGCACATGGCTTATGATTACAGCGCCAGCCTCAACCCGCAAAAAGCTCTGATCTGGCGTATCGTCCATCGGGACAATATCCCGTGGATTCTGGATAACGGGCTGCACTGCGGCAACAGTCTGGTGCAGGCGGAAAACTGGATCAATATCGGCAACCCGGAGCTGATCGGCAAGCGTGCCGGGCATCCGGTACCTGTCGGAACGGGCGGGACACTGCATGACTATGTGCCGTTTTATTTTACCCCCTTCTCGCCAATGCTGATGAACATCCACAGCGGGCGCGGCGGCATTAAGCAACGCCCCAATGAGGAGATCGTTATTCTGGTCAGCAACTTGCGAAACGTGGCAGCACACGACGTACCCTTCGTGTTTACCGACAGCCATGCTTACTATAACTGGACCAACTACTACACCAGTCTGGATAGTCTGGACCAGATCGACTGGCCCATTTTGCAGGCACGGGACTTTCGCCGCGATCCAGACGATCCGGCTAAATTTGAACGCTATCAGGCAGAGGCGCTAATCTGGCAACACTGCCCGATCTCTCTGCTGGATGGGATAATTTGTTACAGCGAAGAGGTCAGGTTACAATTAGAACAATGGCTGTTTCAGCGTAATCTAACAATGTCCGTTCACACACGGGCTGGATGGTACTTCTCATGATCACATATACACAAGGCAATTTACTGGACGCACCGGTGGAAGCTCTGGTAAATACGGTTAATACCGTCGGTGTCATGGGGAAAGGCATCGCGTTGATGTTTAAAGAGCGCTTCCCCGAAAATATGAAAGTCTATGCCCTCGCCTGCAAACAAAAGCAGGTGATCACCGGCAAAATGTTCATTACCGAAACCGGGGAACTGATGGGACCGCGCTGGATTGTTAATTTTCCGACCAAACAGCACTGGCGCGCTGATTCCCGCATGGAGTGGATTGAAGATGGCTTGCAGGACTTACGCCGCTTTTTGATTGAAGAGAACGTGCAGTCCATCGCCATTCCACCACTGGGCGCAGGCAACGGTGGTTTGAACTGGCCGGACGTTCGGGCGCAGATTGAATCTGCCCTTGGCGACCTTCAGGACGTTGATATCCTGATTTACCAACCGACTGAAAAATACCAGAACGTTGCCAAAAGCACTGGCGTAAAAAAGCTCACTCCCGCCAGAGCCGCCATCGCTGAACTGGTGCGTCGCTACTGGGTATTGGGGATGGAGTGCAGCCTACTGGAAATCCAGAAACTGGCCTGGCTGTTACAACGCGCCATTGAGCAGCATCAACAGGACGATATCCTCAAACTGCGGTTTGAAGCTCACTATTATGGCCCCTATGCGCCCAATCTGAACCATCTGCTTAATGCGCTGGACGGCACCTATCTTAAAGCCGAGAAACGCATCCCGGACAGCCAACCGCTGGATGTGATCTGGTTTAACGATCAGAAAAAAGAACACGTTAATGCGTATCTGAACAACGAAGCCAGAGAGTGGCTACCTGCGCTGGAGCAGGTCAGCCAGTTAATTGACGGCTTTGAATCGCCGTTTGGTCTGGAGTTGCTGGCAACCGTAGACTGGTTGCTGAGCCGTGGCGAATGTCAACCAACGCTGGATTCCGTTAAGGAAGGGCTGCACCAGTGGCCTGCGGGCGAACGCTGGGCCAGCCGTAAGTTGAGGCTGTTTGATAATAATAATCTGCAATTTGCCATTAACCGCGTAATGGAGTTCCATTGCTGAGGGTTTAAGGAGCGCCTTTTGAGTACCGTGGGCCAGCGCGAACGCGCCACACAGCAACGTCTGATTCAGTTTTTTGTTGAAGATTTAGGTTACCGCCATCTGAGTCACCGCACCGGGTACACCGGGAACAGCAACATCGACACTAATATACTGAGCGCGTGGCTAAAACGGCGCGGCGTTAATGATACGTTGATCACCCGGGCGTTGCGGCAACTGGATTCCGCCGCCGCTCTGGGCGAAGGCAAAAAACTCTATTACGCCAATAAAGAGGTCTATCGCCTGCTGCGTTACGGCGTGAAAGACAAAGAAGGCGCAGGCGAGCAGAACCAAACCGTGTGGCTGATTGACTGGGCCAACCCACAAGCCAATGATTTCGCCATCGCCGATGAGGTGACGGTCAAAGGCGAGTACTGCAAGCGCCCGGATCTGGTGCTGTACGTTAACGGCATTGCGCTGGGCGTGATTGAACTTAAGCGTTCGTCAGTGCACGTCAGCGAAGGCATCCGGCAGAATCTCGATAATCAAAAGAAAACCTTTATCCGCGATTTCTTCACCACTATGCAGTTAGTGATGGCGGGCAACGATACGCAGGGCCTGCGCTACGGCACCATCGAAACCCCGGAAAAATACTATCTGGAGTGGAAAGAAGATAATCCAGGCGACTATACACATAAACTCGACTTTCATTTAAGTCGACTGTGTAGCAAATCCAGGCTGTTGGATATCGTCCATAATTACATTGCCTTTGATGTCGGGGTGAAAAAACTCTGCCGCCATAATCAGTTCTTCGGCGTCGAGGCGGCTAAACAACATATTGCCCGTCGTGAAGGCGGTATTATCTGGCACACACAGGGATCGGGTAAAAGCCTGACGATGGTCTGGCTGGCGAAGTGGATCCGTGAAAATGTGCCAAACTCCCGCGTGTTGATTGTGACTGACCGCACCGAACTGGATGAACAGATCGAAAGCGTGTTTATGGGCGTGAATGAAGATATTTATCGCACCTCCAGCGGCAACGATCTTATCGCAACGCTCAATCATCCTAACCCGTGGCTCATTTGCTCGCTGGTGCATAAATTTGGTCGTCGCAGCGAAGCTGAAGACAATGCGGCTACCGACGCCTTTATCACCGAATTACAGCAGTCCCTGACGAAAACATTCCGCGCCAAAGGCGATCTGTTTGTTTTTGTGGACGAGTGCCACCGCACACAATCCGGCAAGCTGCATAACGCCATGACTGCCATTCTGCCGGACGCCCTGTTTATCGGTTTTACCGGCACACCGCTGATGAAGAAAGATAAGAAGAAGTCGGTTGAGGTGTTCGGCCCTTATATCCATACCTATAAATTTGATGAAGCGGTGGCCGACGGTGTGGTGCTGGATCTGCGCTACGAGGCACGCGATATTGACCAGTATCTGACATCAGAGAAAAAGGTCGATGACTGGTTTGAAGCCAAGACTCGCGGTTTGTCGAATTTAGCCAGGACCCAGCTTAAGCAAAAGTGGGGATCAATGCAGAAGCTGCTCTCCAGCAAGTCGCGGCTGGAGCAGATCGTTAACGACATTTTGCTGGATATGGATACCCGTCCACGCCTGATGGACGGGCGCGGCAACGCCATGCTGGTATGCAGCAGTATCTATCAAGCCTGCAAGGTTTACGAGATGTTCAGCCAGACCGAGCTGGCAGGAAAAGTAGCGATTGTGACCAGCTATCGCCCCGATGCCGCCAGCATCAAAGGCGAAGAAACGGGCGAAGGGTTAACGGAGAAACTCTCTAAACACGCCACCTATCGTAAAATGTTGGCTGACTATTTTGAACAAAGTGAAGAGAAGGCCGCCGCACGCATTACCGAGTTCGAGCGGGAAGTGAAACAGCGTTTTATTGAAGAGCCGGGGCAAATGCGCCTGCTTATCGTGGTGGATAAGCTGCTGACTGGCTTTGACGCGCCGTCCGCCACCTATCTCTACATTGATAAAACCATGACCGACCATACGCTGTTTCAGGCGATTTGTCGGGTGAACCGGCTGGACGGTGAGGATAAAGAGTATGGCTATATTATCGATTATAAAGATCTGTTCCGTTCGCTGGATAAAGCGATTACCGATTACACCACGGGCGCGTTTGATGATTACGATCGGGACGATGTGGCCGGGTTGCTGAAAGACAGGCTGGAGCAGGCGCAACTGGATCTCGACAGCGCGCTGGAGATGGTTCGCAGCTTATGTGAACCCGTCAAAACCCCGCGCAGCCTGCAGGACTATCAGCACTATTTTTGCGGTGAATCAGGAGAGAATCAGACTTCGTTAAACGAAAAAGAGGCGCTGCGCCTGACATTTTACCAGTGCGTCGCCCGTCTGCTACGCGCTTATGCCAGCATCGCCAATGAAATGCCGGAAGCAGGCTACACTGCCGAAGAGGTAGAGAGCATTCGCGCCGAAGTCGCTGAATTCGAAAAACTGCGCTATGAGATTAAGCTGACCAGCGGCGATCTCCTGGATATGAAGCGCTTTGAACCCGCTATGCGTCATTTACTGGATATGTATGTTCGCGCCGATGATAGCGAAGTGCTGATGGATTTTGAAGAGTTAAGTCTGATTGAACTGATTGTCGAGAAAGGCTTGGCGGCGACCGTCGCCCTGCCGGATGATATCCGTAATAATCAGGATGCGATGGCGGAAACCATCGAAAACAACGTGCGCAAAACCATCGTGGATGAAAACCCGGTTAACCCAAAATACTATGGACGCATGTCGCAGCTGCTGGATGAACTGATTACCCTTCGCCGACAAAATGCGCTCAATTATCAGCAGTATCTGGAACGTATCCGCGATTTGTGTAAACAGGTCATCCGCCCGGAGCAAACCGCCGGAGCGTGCTACCCTGCCACCATGGATACACAAGCAAAGCGCGCCTTCTATGATAACTTCGGCCACGACGAGGTACTGGCGACCCGCATAGATACGACGATTCGCTATACCAAAAGGGCAGAGTGGATTGGCGATCGTTTTAAAGAACGGGAAATTGCCAACGCATTACGTGAAGAGACCGCCAGCTATAATATTGATATTGATGAGGTGATAGCGCTTGCCCGTCAGCAGAAGGAATATCACTGATGCCAATCATGCAAATAGGCTCGTTACACTTGCTGGTCAACCGTAAGGCGATTAAGAATCTGCATATCAGCGTGCTGCCGCCTGATGGCAAAGTCCGCGTTTCAGCGCCGGAACATATGACGGAGACGGCGATTCGTATGGCGGTTGCTTCACGCTTTCGCTGGATCAGAAAACAGCAGCAGGATTTCGCCAGACAGCCTCGTCAATCAGAGAGGGAAATGGTCAGCGGAGAGTGCCACTATCTTTGGGGCCGAAGATATCGCCTACTTGTGATTGAGCGTCACGGGCGTCACGAAGTAAAAGTTGCGGGAAATAATAAGCTCCAGCTTTATGTTCAACCGGGAACCCGTGATGAAAATAAGGCATTGGCGTTAAGTGAATTTTATCGACATGAACTAAAACAGCAGGTGGCTAAGCTTCTACCTGAATGGCAGGACCGAATCGGTGTTCCCCTAACATTCTGGGGCATCAAAAAGATGAAAACCTTTTGGGGCACCTGTAACACTACAACAAAACGAATCTGGCTCAATCTGGAGCTAATTAAGAAGCCGCCGGAGTGTCTGGAGTATATTCTGGTGCATGAACTGGTTCATCTTCTGGAACGTCACCATAATGCTCGCTTCCGGTTGCATATGGATCGGTTTATTCCTGACTGGCGTGAGCGTCGGGATTTGTTAAATAATATGCCGTTAGCGTTTGAGGCATGGGAGTATTGATTGAGCCTGTAACTGTTTTTTGTCCATAAATTAACCTTCATTTGATGCTGGATTGAACATATCAAAATCAGACAATTACACAAATCTATGTACAGGCTCTTCAATTTGTTTTTGATCGCTGATGTGACTGACAACAAACGCTCACGGAACACTAAATCCCGCTCTTCAGACGTTAACTCGCCTCGCTCAATAAGCTCTCTGATAGAATCTCGTGGCGTTGGCGTGACTACTTCAAAACAAAAAGTCTCACCATTTTTCTCGGCGACAAAGTCTGGTCCAGCATCCTTGCTTTTAATGTCGCTAAAGCCCATCTCCATAAGGTAGCCTGAGTTTAACGGACACTCCTTCGTAAGGAGCTAAGGCTACGCTGTAAGCAGAAACGCAAGTTCAGAGCGACTACGAACTCGAACCACAATCTGCCAGTTGCGCCAAATCTGCTGAACCAGACGTTCGCTCCTACAGCACCAAATCAGGTCTGGGTGGCGGACCTGACGTATGTTGCCACACAGGAGGGATGGTTGTACCTCGCTGGCATCAAAGATGTTTATACGTGCGAAATTGTCGGCTACGCCATGGGAGAGCGCATGACAAAAGAGCTGACAGGTAAAGCCCTGTTTATGGCGCTCAGGAGCCAGCGCCCACCTGCCGGGCTAATCCACCACTCTGATCGAGGTTCACAGTACTGCGCATACGATTACCGGGTCATACAGGAGCAGTTTGGTCTGAAAACATCAATGTCGCGTAAAGGTAACTGTTACGACAACGCTCCGATGGAAAGCTTCTGGGGAACGCTGAAAAATGAGAGCCTGAGCCACTATCGTTTTAATAACCGGGATGAAGCCATCTCAGTAATACGGGAATACATTGAGATTTTCTACAATCGTCAGCGTCGTCACTCTCGTCTGGGGAATATCTCCTCGGCAGCCTTCAGGGAAAAATATCATCAGATGACTGCTTAAAAAAAGAACAAATGGTAGTGTCCGCTATTGCCAGTACACCTCAGGTATCAAAAAGCGATAGATGCAGCTAATACACAACATAACCAAGAAATAAATCATTAAACGACAACACTTAATACCATATTGTGAAGATGTTCAGACATGGCGGAATTCCCCTATTCTTTGTTGGCGCTTACAACAGACTATATTCCGCCATATCTGTCTTTATTGTGTATAAACCATCGATACTGATGTTTGATAGTGCTAAATAATCATTGGCGCAATCACAAAGCCTAATGCCACTCCAGCAATAATTCCCCCCAACCCAGGCAGCATAAATGGATGATTCAGCACATATTTGCCTACACGAGTTGTGCCGGTAGTATCAAATTCCATGGCAGCCAGTGATGTTGGATACGTTGGCAGTACAAATACTCCGGTGACGGCCACATAGGACGCCAGAATTGCCCAGGTGGGCACGTCAAGCGCGACGGCAAGCGGGATAATTAACGGCGTGGTCGCACCTTGCGAGTAGAGCAGCGCGCAAGTGCCAAAAAGAACCAGCGCCAACAACATCGGATACGCCTGCAAAATATCACCAGCAATATCTTTAATCTCAGTTAAATGCGCATCAATAAAAGTGGTGCCTAAGGTTACAATGCCGAGAATTACCGCCAGCGAACTCATCCCCGCACGGAATGTGGAGGTGAGAATAATGGCATCGGTCGCCGTCTTACACAGCACCACCATCAGGCAGGCGGCAGAGAGCATACAGATAATAATGATATCGCGTGTTTCCATCGGTTTACCGATATCAAAACCCGGACGCAGTTGGGGGAAGGCAGCAAGAATAACAATAGCGACCGTCGCCAGCAGGAACAATCCGACGGAGAGCGTCGCACCTGGCTTGATGCTGCTATTATTCTCGTATTTTTGCACCAGTCCTTTTTGCAGGCGCTCAAGGTAGACCTCGTCATCCTGCAACTCACATCCCTGTCGGGAAGCAATAAAAGCGGCGACCATCGCGGCAGCAAAAGAGGTGGGAAGACATACCGACATCACTTGAATAAAACTGACACCGTTTACCTCCATAATAGTGAGCATAGCCGCCATTGCGGCGCTGATCGGCGAACCGGAAATCGCAACCTGCGAAGCGACAACCGAACCGGCAAGCGTGCGGGAAGGACGGATACCGGACTCTTTCGCCACTTCAGCAATCACCGGCAGCGTGGAAAAAACAATAAACCCAGTACCGGCCATAATGGTCATAGACCAGGTGATAATCGGCGCGATTATGTTGATATATTTCGGGTTACGCCGCATAAAATTACCAGCGACGCGTACCAGATAATCCATTCCGCCTGCGGCCTGTAAGGCTGAGGCCGCCACAACAACGGTCATAATAATCAGGATCACGTCGACTGGCGGCGACCCCATAGGCAGACCAAATCCCAGAGTCAGAATGGCAAGCCCAAGCCCGCCACATAAACCAATACCGATTCCCCCCTGGCGAATACCAAAAAATATTGCACCAAGTACTACGATAATTTCCAGCCAAACCATAATGTTCTCCGTTATAAATATAATTCAGTTAAAAGCGAATAACTTTCTGGCTGCGATTTAAATGATTATTGGGTTAAAAGATAATGTTTACCGACACGATTTTCGTACCATTTTATTCCGGCGCGAACGAGTGACGCCGTTGAGTCAATATAGCGGGAAGGCTGCTCTTTAACGGCTTGCGCCAGAATAACCGGAATTTCTGTACAACCAAGAACAAGGATTTCTGCACCGCGGGAAAATAATATTTCAGCCTGCTCATTCATCAACTTTTGTGCGTGCGCTATATTGCCAGCTTTCAAGGAATAAATACTTTCCATCACTTTTTTCTGACCGTCGGCATCGGGGCTGACACAGGTAAATCCCAGCGACTCAATTCCTTTTTGGTATAAACCCATATATAGCGTGGCATTGGTGGCTAACAAGCCAATTCGGGTTTTACCACAGGCGCGAACTTCATTGATCGTAGTTTCTACGATACTTAATATATCAATATGACAAGCATCTTTTAATTCTTTGAACCAGTAATGCGCGGTATTACAGGGAATAACAATACATTCTGCCCCGGCATCTTCCAGCTTATGCATATAATCACGCATAACGGGTAATGGTGAACGCCCATGATGCATTAATGCATCGGTACGGTCAGGAATATCCGGGATCGAAGAAATAATTAAAGGAATATGTTCCTGATCACATTGTGCAGCGGTAAAAGTTACAAATTTATTAAACAGGTCGACGGTAGCTGCCGGCCCCATTCCACCGAGTACACCAATTAAACCTTTCACAATACCTGCCTCTCAAAACGTTAATGACAATACGCGGTAAATAACTGCTGCTCTCTTTTTTAACAGTCGAAATGGGCGATGAGAAATGCAAGGTTGTACAAGGCGATGCAAGACACGCATGATGCAGCTATGGAACATTCCGCTTATTCACCATAGTGATGATGTATTCTGGTTATCTGACGGAAAAATTTCGTTTTTTTGGCGAAATGTGATATCAACGTCAATACCGGAAATGAAGGGGTTATGCACAAAACGAATGATAAAGGCCAGGTTGTGCTAATTGAGAACATTATTTTTATTGCCGGGATGTTTTATTATGTCTTTGGATTGAAAATACAGGTGCCATGGTAATGAAGAATATCGAGACAAAATGGTTATACGATTTCCTGACACTGGAAGCCTGTCGCCATTTTTCTCAGGCGGCAAAAGAGCGTAATCTTTCGCAACCCGCATTCAGCCGACGAATTAAGGCGCTGGAGGCAGCGATCGGCGTTGTTTTATTCGATCGCACGACCACCCCTTTACAATTAACCGAAGAGGGCAAGCTCTTTCATTCCCAGACTCGCAGCTTATTACAGCAGCTTGAATGCAATTTGGGGGAGTTAAACGGCCAGAGTTTACTCGGCGTTCCCAACATTAAAATTGCAGCCGCGCACTCACTATCCCTGAGCGTATTACCCAAACTGGTGCATTCACTTACCGCCTATGGCGGAGAATTTGTCTATCATGTTGAAGCCATTGATGTTGTCCAGGCCGTAAATACGTTACGCGAAGGCAAGAGTGACTTTATTATTTCGTTTCGCGATGAAGATCTTATGCAATCGCCTTTTTGCTGCCTGAAACTGTTTGAATCTGAGTTGTACCCGGTATGTGCCGCCGACGCACAGGGGCACCCTGTATTCGATATCACTCAGCCCCAGGTTCCTTTGCTCAACTATACCGCCACATCTTATATGGGCAGGTTGGTCAATCGTCATCTGGCAGAGGTTGGAGGTATTACCGGGCGCACGATATTTATCTCTTCGATGAGCGAGTTATTAAAGAATATGGCGCTCAACGGATACGGCATTGCCTGGTTACCGATCTGGTCGATCGTCGATGAACTACAGACCAAACGTCTGATATGCCTTGATGCTGCTAAATTGACAGTCCCCATTCAGGCTTATATTTACCGAATGAACACCCGACTGAATAGAACCGCCGAGAACCTCTGGCGTATTTTACAGGAACATATGCCAGACGATTTAATCCAGCAGATATCAATGGAAGAGCCAGCACGCCGCAATTGACGACGTGCAATAAATATCCTCCGGCATAGCCGGAGGTTTTTCAAATGCGCCTATAAGGCTCTCTTACCAGCCGCGCCCTAACAGG
>ENA-OWOO01000014-OWOO01000014.1-gut-metagenome-genome-assembly--contig:-NODE-14-length-57870-cov-9.293115_pt1 | contig 57870 bp, 52 predicted proteins | sample MGYA00248259_ERZ651802 | MGnify/ENA primary metagenome ERZ651802 (study PRJEB26908, sample SAMEA4031702) | gut metagenome | biome: gut; feature: normal infant; material: stool | place: China | collected 2015 ... | reverse complement strand
TCCGTGGTCGGCATGCTCTGCCTAAACCCGAAAAATCATCGTGACTAAACCCGCAACAACTAATTGAACACAAACAAACGATACGTGGCCCGCGCAACCGAACGGCCTTCACCTTAAACTCGCCCGCGCATCAAGTGCCCTTTGCCATGATCCCATCATCTCCCATCGAGTTAGGGGAATGCGGAACAAAAATCAGTTCATATCACTTTTTCTGTTCCTTGAACTGAGCTTGGCCTCTCCAACAAGCCCTACTACAATAGGACTCATTCCTCCGCAGTTCGAGAATCGAGTCAATATGCGCCGAATTTGCCACATTCTTGCAGGTCTCCTAGTGGGTACCGGACTCTTACGCACAGTAAGCGGCTTTATTTTTGACTACCTGCATCCGGAATACGTGTCTAGCTTTCCTTCATACCTTTATTTTTTACGAGCAGTCCCCTTCCTTATCGCTGCTGGTGCTGTCGAAACTATTTTATTCCTGATAAAAAGGAGAAATAAATGAAGAAACTCAAACAAATATTGATTTAGATACAGTGAATACTAATATTAAGAATAACGATAAATGGGGTTATCTTACCAACTGTTCTACTTTCGCTTCAAAAATTTGGAATTCAATTGCTAGTGGCAGCAGTAAAGTTGACGCTGGATCCATCAATACACCAGCCAGTCTAGCAAAAAGTATTACAAAAGTTGGTGAGGCAGAATCATATACATTGTTAAAGTACAATACTTCTTCACCGCATTACGATTCCGTATATTACGGCTATCCTCCCATAAAGAGTAATAACAATAATTAGATAACCAAATCTGTCTGGTAAAGCCAGACTAGTTTTATCTATAATGTGAGCCGCAAGTGTTGGCATAGTGCTTGCGGCTCATACGCACGATAAGCAAGAGCCACAGCATTCCCGCCCGGTCTCAAGCCCATGAGACACTGGGGACCATGACTACCATCATCATGCATACCTCTGATGATAATCGTGGTCAGCTATTTTTGGCTTTATTCCAAGGTTTTCCATTTTTGGGAAATCTGCCGATTACCCTCTTTTTTCACGAGGCACCTACAGGCACCCAAGAATAATCTCGACTGCCCCCACCGGCCGACCACCACCGGCCGGTCCATGATGCTCATTCGAGATCTCCCGCCGACGATAGGCGCCCGGACCCATACCGTCTATCCAAGGGGAAGCCAATGAAGGACACGGAGAACAGGCCGCAACCGAGAAAACGCAGGAGATGGGGATCGGTGATCGTCCGCAAGGACGCGGACGGCAACCCGACCAGTTTCCAGGCGCGATACGTCAACCCGCTCGACCCGTCCAAGAAGGTCGGACGGAACTTCGGACTGGAATATGAGACGGAGGCCTACAGGTGGCTCGACGAGGAGCACTACCTCGTCACACTCCACAACAAAGGCATCAGGCAATGGGTTCATCCATCGCAGCGAGGCGCAAACACCATGCCCACATTCAGGGAATACGCCAAAGACTACTTCGACAAATACCGCAAACCGGACGGCAGCAAGCTCTCCGGACGATCCAACCGGTGCAACGGAATCGTGCTGCGCCGGCTCAACAAGACGTTCGGAGACATCCCGCTCGACCGCATCACCAGACAGATGGTCGACGAATGGTATACGACAGCCAGGGACGAGCTGACGGCCTGGACGTTCGAGCAGGCCGCGCGCACGCTCAAACGGATCATGCTCGCCGCAGCGACCGAGCAGAACGACGGGACGCCGCCGCTCATCCCGGCGAGCCCATGCCGGTACCGCGTCATCAAACCGCAGTCCAAGCGACGGGACCAGCCGCCTATCACCGCCGACGAGATCAACAGGCTGGCCACGCTCTTCCCCGACTACTACCGGCTCGCGCTCTGGCTCTCCCTCCTGGTCGGCGGACTACGCCTCGGCGAGGTATGCGCCCTGCAGCTCAGGGACATCGACCTGGAGAACCTGCAACTCCACGTCCGACACTCCGTCAACCGCGGCCCCGACGACAGGGGCAAATACCGGTTGTGCGAGCCCAAGACCAAAAGCAGCAAAAGGGTCGTGCCGATCCCCAAACCGCTCGCCCCACTCATCGAGGACCATATCAGCCGGTTCTGCAAGGACCGCAAGCCCGACACCATGCTGTTTCACTCGCCTATGCTGGACGATTGGCTGCTCCCGCCCACGACCATCGAACGGACATTCCGCATGGCCCGTGAAAAGATCGGACGACCCGACATCACCTTCCACTCGTTGCGCGCCACGCACGCCACCATGCTCGTCCTCGAGGGCGGGACCATGCGCGAGACGATGGACGACCTCGGACACACCAGCCTCACCGTCGCGGTGGACAGCTACCAACGGGTCGTCAGGGAACACCACCGCGACACCGTGGAACTCCTCGCTTACCGGTACATGCCCTCGAACTATCCGACCGTGATCCGCACGGTCATCGATCAGAAGGAACGCCAGATCGACAAGCTCCGGGACGAAGTGGAAAGACTCAGGAAGATCCTGCTGGAACGGGATACCGGAATACCGACGGACCCGGACACCGTTTTACCGAAAAACCAAAACCGGTAAAGACCGGCATCAAACGGAACAGCCTCACACGTCTAAGTGTTGCAACAAGTACAGCGGCAACGCTTAAACACGTGAGGCAGCCACGGTCGAAGCGCGAGGCAATGCCTGCAACCGACTGGATACCGCGATACCGGAACCGGTAAATACCGAAATACCGAAATAACGGAATCAGTTTCAGCCCTCGGAATCCATTACCGTACGACCCTTGCCGAAGAGATGGTCGAACAGCTTCTCCCCGGCCTCCTCTCGGTCGTACACGCCGCTCTCGTACATGTCCAGGATGAAGTCGGTCCTGGCGAACCTCTCCTTCACATCATCGGGAAGCGGCAGCGCGTCCCCGGCGGTCACGCTCATGGTCACGTCATGGAAACGCACCTCGCTCACGCCGGACGCTTCGACGCCGGCCGGATCCAGGAGCATCACCCACCGGTCGTCGTCGCCCTCCGGATCCGGGCCGACGATCCGTGCCCACACGCTGCCGTCGTCCATGGTCCGGGCCTCGCCCGACTCGGGCTCTCCGTAATGGCTGAAGTTTGCCCATCTGACCGCACCCATATGGTCCATCACTGCCGCTCCTATCTGATCCGGTCGAGGATCTGGCCGAACTCGCCGATCGAATAGGCGCCGGCACCGTCCAGCGGATCGTTCTTGAAGACCATGAAGTAGCGGTACGATCCGCCGGCGGCGTTGGCCCAGATATTGCCCAGTTCCAGCTTGTCGCGACTGTCATCGTTCTTCAGCATCTCGCCCTTGGTCTCGATGGCCAGGACCGTTCCCTGCCTGGTCATCGCCAGGAAATCCGGATAGTGGTTGATGAAGCCGTTGATGGAAAACTCCCCTCGCCGGCTTTCGGTGACGCGGTGCCACCAGAGGATGCCGTCGGCGTTGGCGAGCATGTCCGCCATGTCGCGCTCCAAGGTGTTCATGTTGCCTTCCTCCGCCTCGTACAGGGAATCGGGAAGCGAATCGAACGGTTTCACGAGAGCGAAGAACGCCGGCAGCTCATAGCAGGGGGCCAGGTGAATCGCGCCCGTGGCCCTGAGCCTGTTGAACTCGTCGCGTCTGAACCTCATCGCCTGGCGATCCACCTCGTCGCTGACAATACGGGCGTATGCCCCAAGGTTGTCGTGCGCGTCATTCAGCTGCCCGTCGTCCATGTCCTCGACGATGTTCCGCAACAGCCTTTTCAGCTCTCCCTCGCCATACAGTTTCAGAGCCGAGGACCTCGTGTTGTCGATCATGCCCTGGACGATCATCCTGCGCTTGTCCTTCGGCGCGTCCTTGGCGAACAATGCCCTCGTCGTCTCCACCAGTTTCGGGTCCACGCGTTTGATGCGCACCTGGGAATCCCCGTCAACGTCGATCTGCTTCGCATCGTTCACGGTCTGCGCGTCGAAATGGATATCCTGGATGGAGCATCTGCCCGCGTGGAAGCTCTCGAGCAGCGACGACGTTTCGAGTTCCGCCTCGTCGTCGGCGAGTTCCTCGAAGAGATTGCCGCCTTCGTCCTGCTGGTCGATCATGAATCTCGGCAGCTTCAGTCCTTCTATGCTCGATTCGACGGCATCCCTTATCTTGTAGTGCATCACGGAGTCCTCTCCCAATCCCGAGCTTTCCGATTCGAGCGCATAGTCCCCGGCCTCGTCGACCCGCTGCTCGAAGTCCTCCTCGGCCGCGGCCGACTCCTCGATGATCCGGTCGACGCGGCCGGACGATTCGCCGGCCGGTTCCTCGGCCGAGGATAGGGAGGAACCCACATCCGCAAGGACCATCCCGTCCAGGTCGTCGTGCTCATGCCCGGAGTCCGGTTCGGCGGCGTCGGACACGTCGGGCAGCACGTCCTGGATCGGTTTCGTCCCGTCGAGCTTTCCCGTCTCGTTGCCCGCCACGACATCCTGCCTGGAGAATCCCGCACCGTTCAGGCCGGCGACCACCTGGTCGATGGTCGCGTTGAAATCCGCCGACGAGGTGAGCACGTAGGAGATGTTCAGGGCGCGCGCCCGCGCCCTGACCGCATATGGTTGGCGGAGCACGCGGCCGACGAGCTGCTCGACGTTGGTCCTCGACTGCTTGTTGGCGACGGTCGCCAGGACATAGGCGAACGGGCAGTCCCAGCCCTCGCTCAGCGCCTCGACGGTGATGATGAACCGTATCGGGCATCCCTCGGCCATAAGGTCGACGCCCTTGAGCTCGTCCACGCTGCCGGTGCGGATAGCTATCTGCTCGCCGGGGATGCCGGCGGCGACGATCTTCGCCTTGAGTCTGCGGAATGTCTCGGCGTCGTCGTTTCCCTTCCGCTCCGCCTGGAACAGGACGATGGGACGGATGTAGCGTCCCGTCCTCTCGCGTTCCTCGCCGGCTATGTGTTCCAGCCGGTGCTGGAGCAGGATGGCGTCCTCCACCACTTCTCGTTTGCCGCCGCGACGGTACACGATGACGGGAAGCTTGACCATCTGCTCTTTCTTGAGCTCAAGGGCCGATACCCTGGCTATGACGTTCGACTTGGACGATGGCGTGGCGGTCAGTTCGAGGACGAATCTCGGGTTGAGGTTGCGCAGCATGCCTACTGACAGATCGGACTTCGCGTGATGGGATTCGTCCACCACGACTATCGGGTTCAGCCCGGCCAGCGCGCTGATCAGGGCGGTGTCGTCCGCCCCGTCGACGTCGAACGCCATGCCGGACTCCCTCTGGTAGCTGGTCAGCTGCACGAGGGCGGAGTTCTCCTGATAGGCCTTGCGCCCGTCCTTGTTCTTGAACGAGTCGTAGGACAGGACGAATATGGTCAGCTGGTCGCTCACCGACGCGACGTCAAGCCCCCGGCCCGAAAGCCCCTGCTCCTTGTCGAGCACCTCGACCCTATGGGAGAAGTCACGGTCAATGGCGATGCGGAGCGGGTCGGCGGGATCGCGCAGCTGCCGGATGGTCTGGCGCAGGATCTCCTTGCGGGGCACGAGCCAGACCACGGCCCTCGCCGGCACCTGTGGAAGGTCGTCGTCCAATACCTTGAGGGCGTTCGCCGCGATGAATGTCTTCCCGCCGCCCGTGGGCACCTTGATGCATACCTTCGGCACGTCGTCGAGGTCAGTGGAATAGCGGCGGACCTGCCCCTCACCGATATGGAGGTTCCGTAGTCTCAGGTACTCCTCGTAAGCTCCGGGGCCGCTGCCGATAGAACCGACGAGTCTGGCATAGTCTCGCACGCAATCCAGGACGCGCCTCTGGTACTTCTTAAGCTCCATGATCAAATCCTCGCGATCTGTCGGGGAATCTGCTTGAACACCACGTTCAACTCGTTCAACTTGTCGTCATCGAACACGCAACGATCCGCGTACACCACCGTCGGCGCACCACGGCGAGGAACCAGGCGCAGCAACCTCGGCCCCAACGTGGTCTCCCCGTCCGGCTTATACGCGAGATAGTAGACCGTCTCCCCCAGGACGCCAAGCAGATAGGGATGCTCGGCGGTCATGTCTACATACGGGGCCTTGGTCTCCGAATACCAGATGTACTTGCGGATCTCCTCCGCCGGTACGGCCGCGTTAAGCTCCCCGTCGGCATCGAAAAGCACGGGTCCAAGCTCATAGAAAGAAAAGCCGGAGTCAATCTTTTCATGATCGCCATAGCCTCCAATTACTTTGCGGCTGCGTTCGGCAGTAATCGAGTCTGCGTAATCATTCATCTCAACGAGAATGAAACGACGATTGCCCCGTCCTCCTCGTTTTTCTGCAAAACGGCCTGAGCGGTCGTTCCCGAACCGGCGAAAGAATCGAGGACAATGGAGTCTTTTGAAGTCGCATGTTCAAGAACGCGTTTGATCAAAAGCGAGGGCTTCGGATAGTCGAATACTTTTGATCCTAGGACCTCTTTGAGCTCGTTGCCGCCCATATCGGTATTGCCTGCATATTCGTGAGACCAGAAGTTAATCGGTGTAAGTCCTCTCGCCTCGGAGAGATAAAGCTTGAGGCGGGGGTACTTGGCCTTGCCGTCCATTCCCCACCAGAAACGTCCTTCGGCCTGGTATTTCTCGCAGTTCTCCTTGCTCTGCTTCCAGGCGTGGGTAGGATGAACGATCCGCCGGCCGTCAGGGGCTTCTATCTCATAGACCAAGCCAGGCCTGGCTTCTTTTGTGGCAGGGTTCACAAAGGATGAGGTGATCCAAGGCCCCCTTGGATCATTGTCTGGATTGGTATAGCCGCTATCCGTCTGCTCATTGCGTGGAAGAAGATTTACGACAAATTCCGAGCTCCGGGAATAGACGAGGATGTGTTCCGTTACATTCGTGAAGTCCACGGTATTGTTGCTTCGTGTATACCTTTTTTGCCATATGACATCGGATTGAAAGTTCGAAGATCCGAATATCTCATCGCATGCGAGTTTCAGGTAGGCGTATTCATTATCGTCGATGCTGATAAAAATGGATCCAGACGGACTCAATAATTTCCTTAGCAACTGGAGTCTGGGATACATCATGCAAAGCCATTTGTCATGGCGCGAGAAGTCCTCGCCTTCCTTGCCGACCACTTCGCCGAGCCATTTCCTGATTCGAGGGTCGTTCACGTTGTCGTTGTAGACCCATCCCTCATTGCCGGTGTTGTATGGCGGATCGATGTAGATGCAGTCCACTTTCCCCTCGTACTCGGGCAGCAGCGCCTTGAGCGCTTCAAGGTTGTCGCCGTGGATGATCATGTTGCCGCGATCGGATCCGCGCGAGTCCAGGACGCTTTTTTCAGGGACGCGCTCGAGAACACGGTATGGCACCTGCCGATGGTAGGCGACCACCTTGCTCTTTCCCATCCATTCCAAAGTCGGCATGACCCGTTCTCCTCACTTCATGGAATTGGTATACCCAAAGTATAGGCTTTCGGTCTAATGGCTCAGATGACGCGCGGGACCTTCATAATCTATTCCGTCGTTCCCGCCTTCCTTCCCGCGACGATCGAGGTTCTTCCGCAGCGTGTCGCCGAACTTGTCCAGCAGATCCGTTTTGCTGCGGATGCCCTGGCTTGGTTCCGGTTTCCGGCGCAGACCTTCGACCAGATCGATGAACGCGTGTTCCTCCTGTTCCACGCAGTCAAGGAGAGTGGAGCAGAACGCCACGGGATCGCCGTCCACCTGCCAGGTCTCCAGACTGCGGGCATAGTCGCGCTTGGCGTCATACTTGATCGCCACGGGACGATAGCCGTGCTTCAGCAGCATGAAATTGAGCAGCTGGCGGCCGGTCCGCCCGTTGCCGTCCATGAACGGATGGATGTTCTCGAACATCGCATGGAAGCCGGCGGCCCTGAGCAGCGGATGAGCGCCGCTCGCGTCCAGCCCGTCGATCAGGGCCCGCAGGTCGTCGCGGATCTCCAGCGGGTCGGCGGTCTTGACGCGGGTCGCGGTGATCCTCGCCAGATAACCGTAGGGGCGGAACGTGCCGCGGGCGAACGGCTGGAGGTCCAGCGCCGTCACCTCATGGACGCGCCGGACCAGTTCCTCATCCAGTCTCCTCCCCTCCCGGGCGTATTCGCGCACGTAGGCCATGCCGTCCGCGACGCCGCGCGCGGCGAACACGTACCGTGCCGGCGAATCCGACGGGACGAACTCGCCCTCCAAAACCAGGGACGTGTCCTCCAGGGTCAGCGTGGATCCCTCTATGGCGTTTGAATTGTAGGTGTAGCGCACCAGCCAGTCGCGGTCGTAATCCGCCAGCGCCATGTCCTCGACGCCGTCCAGGGGGTCCAGTGCGCGGGCACGGTCCTTCAGCGCGTCGATTCGTCGCAGGCGTTCGACGATTCCCGGCTCGCGTTCAAGGCCGAGCAGTTCCTCGGGCAGTTCCTGTATGCGCTGCGATAGCTCGGGATTGGCCATCATGTCCCTCTTTTCGTGTTCCGGTTGCAAAGTCCATTATTCCAGCCGCGGTTCGTTCCGTCCTGCGGCCTGCATGTCATAGGGAGGCGCGCCGGCCGTCCCGGGTCGATTCGAACGCCGCGGCCACCTCTTCCGATACCGGCATGCGCATCGTCACCCGGCCGGTTTCCTGCGCGGCGGCACGTTTCATGGCTCGGCGTTCGGCCCTGGTGGGCCGTTCGAGAATCCACTCGGCGAACGCGCGGATAAGGATGGACGCGACGATCACGCCGATGGATCCCCAGAAGCACGGGACAAAGTCCGGCTTGGAGTGGTCGTACCAGAACCAGACGATCAACGCGAGGATCAGCGCCAGGCCGGCGGCCAGGGCGGCGAGCTTGTGGAACACGAGGGCGAGCGTGCGGATGGGATGCGTGACCAATCCCACCGCCAACGCGACGACGACGAGCAGTGCGACGAAGCCCGCGGCGATGACGGCGATGCCCAGGTATATCGCGAGCATATAGAGTCCGAACATGATCGGCCTTCCTTCTCTCTTCTATTCCGTTTCTTCGGACAGATAGGTGTAGTCGACGGCGACGCCCTCCGCCTCAAGCAGCACGGCTGCCTCGCGCACGGCGGCGGCGCGGCGCTTCACGGATTCCTCGGCCCGGACCCAGTCGGGCAGCCCCTCGGGCAGGTCGGAGACGCGGGAGAACGAGAGCACGGCCCGCTCATCTCCCCTGTGCCGTTCCACGATGGCCGCGACGGCGCGCCTGTGCTCGGCGAGATAGTGTTCGAGCATCTCCCGCATTCTCCCCGATGGCTGGATCCGGTATTTCTCCGACTCGTATTTCTTGACCATGTCCACGGTGAGGTTCGCAAGCACGGCCGCGTCGTGCTGGGTCATGCCGATGCGTTCGCGCGTCGCGCGCATCCACGCCTTGGCCTCGCTCCAATCCTCTTTTGCCATGGCCCCTCCTGGATATAAGAAAGCCGAATCCGCCTGCGCGAACCGTGATTATACTTTTAGTATAATCGAGGTTTTCTACAGGGCGGACCCGGCGTTTCCAGGGACGCGGCCGTGGCCGCGCCCCGGTTTCGTCACTCGGTCGGCATCGATGGATTATCGTCGGCCGTGGCCTTGCGCTGCTGGTCGAGCATCTGCTGCTGGATCAGGACGGTGTTGGTCTGGGCCGTGTACTGCTTCTGGGCCATGTCCATGCTTTCCCGGTGGCGTTGTCCCTCGACGTCGGCGAAGACGAGCCGCTGGATGTTCTGCGCGAGCTGCATGAGCTTGTCTTTTTCGAGGATGGACACCTTGACGCTGTTCCTTCCGCCGGCCTGGTTGACGAAGTCGAGCTGCGCGCTCATCGTGTTCGCCAGGTTCGCGGCCGCGAGCAGGAGGAACAGGATCCCCACAAGCGCGCTGCTCGAAAGGAACGAGAGTCCGGCGACGAGGAAGACGGCGCCCCAGACGAAGCTACCGAGGTTGAACTTCGTGTTCGTGTCCACGGACGCGATGTTGCGCAGTGGGATCGTCTGCGTGGACGAGCCGAGCGGGATCACGCCCAGCAGGGTGTTCGGACTCTTGTACATCACGCGCATGTTGCTCGCGGCGACGCTGGTCTTGAGCCAGAAGAGCACCACGGACGGGCTGAACCGGTCGCCGATGACGTCGGTCTCCCCCGTCGCGTAGGTGAATTCGGTCATGGTCTGTTGTGTCTCCGTCATTTCTTTTTCCTTTCCTTGTTGTTATTGCCGAAGTCGAATGCGACGCCCTTGTCCTTGTCGATGACGAGCGCGGCGTCAAACGTGCCGCCCTTCCTCGAGGTGAAGCCCTTGAGGCTGACCTTCCGGCCGTCGAGCAGCCTGCGCATGGTCGTGTCGGTGATGGTCTTGCCGGCCACGGTCGTCCAGGCGCGCCAGCCGCATCCCTCCGTGGTCCTCCATGTACCGTCGGATTGTTTCTCGCGCCGGTTGGTGGAGCATTGGAACACCTTGCCCGTTTTGACGACGGGCCTGCCGCAGCGCGGGCAGCCGCCGAACGATTCCGTGTTCCGCGTCTTCGCCTGCACATGGTCCTGCCGGACGGTGGTCTGCGCGTCGGCCGGTATGCGCGCGGCGAGGTCGCGGAACTCCGTTTCGACCTGCGAGGCGTCCGCCTGTCCGTGTTCGACCTCCGAGAGGCGTCGTTCCATGTCGGCGGTCAATGCCACGTCCTTGAGCTTCGGGGCGACCACGTCGATCAGGGAACGGCCCTGGTCCGTGGAGCGCAGCTGCTTGCCCTTGCGTTCCACGTATCCTGTGCGGATCAGCCTCTCGATCACGTCGGCGCGCGTGGCCGGGGTGCCGATGCCTCCCGAGTGGGATTCGTCGTCGTCCAATGCGGCCTTGAGGTCCTTGTCCTCCACCCAGCGGCTGGCGTGTTCCATCGCGGCGAGCAGCGTCGCCTCGGTGAACGGCTTCGGCGGTTTCGTCTTTCCCTCGGACAATGTCGCGCCGCATTGCGGGACGAGTGCGATGGAGACCCCGTCGGTGAGGTTCGCGGGGATGATGTTGCCCACGGCCTCGTCCTCCTCGCCATGGTCCTCCTGCGGGGCGGCATGCTCGATGGCGTGCCAGCCGAGAGAGACGGGCTGGTCGGAACGGCTGGTGAAACGGCATTCGCTCTCGGGCAGAAGTCGACCTTCGTCCGGATGTTTCTCGCACCAATGCGGGTCGATGTTCGCGACGACGTTCGTCACGTCGTGCACGTAGTCGTCGCCCACGGCCTCCCACATGCGTCGCACCACGCGCGTCAACACGAGACGTTCGTCGTCGCCGAGCTCATCGAGCGCCGCCTTGTCGGTCTGCATGGTGGGAAGGATGGCGGTGTGGCCGGCCACCTTCGCGTCGTTCACGGTCAGTTCGAGACGCGGCCGTTCCGGTTTCGCGGACGGTTCGATGAAGCCGGCGGTGAGCCGGTCGCCTTCGGTGAGGCCGCGCAGCGTGTCCAGGTCGTCGTGCGTGATGTACTGCGAGTCGGTGCGCGGATACGTCGCCAGTTTTTTCTCATACAGGGATTGCAAGGCGGCCAAGGTGCGGGCGGCGGTCAGGCCGTGCAGCCGGCTCATGTCCTTCTGCAATCCGGTCAGATCGTACAGGCGGGGCGGCGCGTCGTGCTGCTGCTTGCGTTCGGCCTTGAAGATCGAGAAGGCGAAGTCGTCCGAGTTGACGATCCGCAGCAGCGTCTCGGCGTCCTCCCGCTTGTCCAGGCGTTCGCCGGCCAGCTTCCATCCGCCCATCGGGGCGACGACCTTCCAGTACGGTCGGACGACATGGCCGGCTATCTGCCGGTCGCGGTCCACGATCATCGCGAGTGTGGGCGTCTGCACGCGGCCGACGGTGAACCGCGCGTTGTAGACGAGCGAATAGGCGCGCGACGCGTTCATGCCGATGAGCCAGTCGGCCTTCGCGCGGATCATCGCCGAATCGGCGAGCCCCTGGTATTCCGTCTCGTCCTTCATGGACGCGAGGGCGTCGCGGATGGCGTCCTCCTCCAGACTCGCGACCCACAGGCGTCGCATCGGCTTGGAGACGCCGGCATGCGTCACGATTCTGCGGAAGATGGCCTCGCCCTCGCGGTCGGGGTCGCACGCGTTGACCAATGAGTCGGTGTCGCCTCGGCGCATCAGTCCCGCGACGATCTTGTACTGCCGGTCCGCGCCCTTCTCCCGGCTGACCTTCCATTGCCAGTCGGGCGTCGGGTCGATGGGCAGCGTGTCCAGGCTCCACCTGCCCCAGTCGTGGCCCTGGTATTCGTCGGGCGCGGCCAGGTCGACGAGGTGGCCCTGCGCCCAGGTGACCAGGTCGTCGCCGACCTCGATGTAGCCGTCATGCTTTTCCGCATGCCCGCCGAATGCTTGGGCGATGGCCTGGCCGACCGAATGCTTCTCGGCGATGATCAATCGCATCCCGCATCACATCCGATCATCAGTAGCTGCCGGACGCCCACGCGGGTCGTCCGGCATCCGACGTGTCCGGTCCGGCGGCGTCCTTCGGGGCGGGCTCGTCGTCCGCCTCCTGGACGTCGGATCCGGTCGTCTCCGGATCCGATTCGGCGACGGTCTCCGGTTCGGAGGGTGGGGTCTTTCTTCCGCCCGGCGCGGCGACGAGCTCGCCCTTCGCGTCGAACGCGATGTTCTTCTCAGTTCCGGTCATCGCCAGCTTGTCCGCGATCATCGTCCGACTCATGCCGGGGAACGCCTCCTCGAATTGCCTCGCCGCGTCGCGCAGCGCCTGCGCGCTCTTGCGGAAATTGTCAAGACGGCTGTCGAACTTCTTCGCCGCCGCCTCCTTGCGCTTGAACGACTCGCGTTCGTCGCGCAGGAAGTCGTCCACGTAATCGGATGCCATGGTCCGTTTCCTTTCCAGTCTTGTTTTCATCGGTTCCCGGTTTCGAGCCGGCTGGAACCATGTTCACGCGATCGGACACGCGCCGGTTTGGACAGTCGGACTCCGCCAGGATCACACGCTTGCGATCCTGGCTTCGCCGGAAACGGAGCGCGGCCCTGGGCCGCGCGCTATCTTCGCCGACCCTTCCGGGATTTCCAGGCGTCGACGCCTGGAAGGGAACAGTCGGCCGGCCATGGTTCATCATCACAGCCCCGCGCCCGCGTCTTCGGAACTGCGTGTTCCATGCTCCGCTCCGGGAGGGCTTCGCCCGATTATCCCGAAGCGGGCACGGCCCACGCGTCCTCCACCGCGCGGCGGGACCGCGAGGCTGCCCCATGTCCGGCGAAAGGAAAACAGGAACGCCGGCGGGACACTAAGGAGTGGAACCATGCAGATGGAACCGATGGAATTGCAGCACGCCGTCTTCGAGACCCACGGGGGACGAATCGACGCGATGTGGAGCGACGTACGGCTCCACGCGGGCGACATTCCCGACGGATGGCACTGCTACGCCGTCAGGGGCGGCGACGGCGGATGGCCGCCATGCAGCATCGAGAAAACAGTATGGGTCAACCACGCGGGCGACATCATCACGCCCGACGACCTCGACCCGCTGCTCGAAAGGAACGGGTGGATGCTCGTCATCAGGGACTGGTGGTTCACCGACGAACCGTTCGGGCACGCGGAATGAAAGGAGACCCGACCATGAAGGAGAAGAACAGGGCCGAGGAATAGTTCCGGGCCAAACACGACGAGCTCGCCGAAACGGCGCAGGCCAACCTCGCCGCACACGACTTGGAACCCGGACAGGAGGCCTACCATCTGGACAGCCTCCACTATGCGACCGCCGAACAGATGGAGGCCATATGCCCGACGGGCATCGACTTCGACCGGTACGCGACTCTGGCGAACGGCAGCGTCGGATACGACGAGGCCGACGCGCATTGGGACGACGCGGCATGGTGGGACGAACAGGCGCGAGCCATGTGGGACGAGGTCGACGACATCCCCGACGACGGCCTCTACTGGACAAGCGTCGAAGACTAAAACGTCATCGCCGTTCCCGGCCAAGTGACGCCCCGGGGCCGATGCCGCCCGCATGACGCGGGCGGCGCCTCCGGCGGCCAGAGGACGACTACCGTCCTCTGGACTCCACGCGCCGGGAACCGTTCCCGGACCCGACAGGGCGTCGCCGTGGCACGGAGGCCACGTCTCGCCGACGGGAAACGGAGCACGGCACCAATGCCGCGCGCATCCCGAGGATTTTCTTTTGACCGGCCGGCTGACGCCTTGATCATAGCGGCACGCGGAACCCGTCAACGCCCGCGCAGCGAAACCCGTGGTTTCGACGCGTTCTCATGACGGAACCCGCTACCACCGCTAGCGCTTTCGCTTGACCATCCGGTCAAAAGAAAAATATCCTAGAATGGAAGACAACGAAAACAAGGAGGCGGACATGCCGGTCATCAGCATGTTCTTCGGAATCATCATCACCATGAACGCGGACGACCATGTTCCGCCGCACATCCACGCCAGATACCAAGGCCACGAAGCGTCCTTCACCTTCGACGGCAACCTGCTCAAGGGAGACCTCCCGCGCAAGCAGCGCAAACTGGTCGAGGCATGGGTGCTGCTTCATGCCGAAGAGCTGGAAGCCGACTGGGAGCTGGCCTTCAACCTCGAGCACCCATTCAGAATCGACCCGCTACGCTGACAAGGAGGCAACGGACATGACCATCGACTATTCAATCAAAGTGACCCAATGCGAGCCCATGCCCGGCTACAAGCTCAAGGTCACCTGCTCCGACGGCGCGACCGGAATCTTCGACATGTCCCGATACATCGACCGCGGCATGTTCAAACCGCTCAAGGACCCGCAGACGTTCGACCGCGTGCGACTCGCGTTCGGCGTGCCCTCATGGCCCGGAGACATCGACATCGCCGCGGAACGCGTCCGCTCCGACATGCAAATCATCTAGAAGCCCACGCGCATCCGCCCCGACCGTCACCAAGACGGCCGGGGCCTTTTCATGCCCGTATGCATGACGGACATGACGCGCCACCAACGACCCACCGGCCCCGCGATTTTTTCGCGGGGCCTTCTCGTTCCCCTGCTCCAAGTGTCCAAACCCATCGCCGTTTCCACGACGGACGATTGGCGTAAGACACCGGCCATTCCCTTCAAGGCCATGGGCGAAAGGAGCAAGGAGTGAACGCGATCATCCTTCACGGCATTCCGCAATCATGCCGTGCGAAATCACTCCCAATCAATGAAATTGATATGGGAGTAGCAAGTGACGTGAACGTATATACGTTCACTCGATTCGCACCGCGAATCGGCTTGCTCGGGAGACCCAGACCCCATGGTCGAGCAAGCTCTCCAGACCGCTTCGCGGCATCACGGACGTGCCGTCCGCACACCTCCACGGGAGGTGCGAAATGAGCTGGGCGAACAAGCGCCGACGCACCGTGCAGAAGCTCGTCACGTTCACTCCCGACGAGTGGGAACGCGTCAATTCGCTGCACAAAAAGGTGAACAAGTACACGACAAGATACCGTTCGTTCACCGTGTTCGCACGCAAAATGCTGACCGATGGCGAGATCCGCGTCACCGAGATCAGGCCGCTGACAGACCCCGAGCCGCTCGCCAGAGAGATCGGCCGCATCGGCGTGAACGTCAACCAGATCGCCCACTGGGCCAACGCGAACGAGCACATCACCGCCGAGCAGGTGGCCGAGCTCCGCGCGTCGTTCGACCGCATCGAGCGTCTGCTCGGCGACCTGTTCGCCAACAAACGCACCGCCGGGAAGGACGTGTGAGCATGGCCGTGGTCAAGCTCGGCAAGCCCGTGAAATCGAATCTCGGCGGCCCCAACGGGGCGATGGCGTACATCATCGACCCCGCCAAGACCGACGGCGGAAGACTGGTCAGCTCCAACTACGAGCGGACCGGAACGGACTACGACGCGCTGGCTGATCCAATGCTCGAAGACAACGAGAACTCACCCAAAGGCATCCAAAAGAACAGCCGTCTGGCGTACCACATCAAGCTGAGCTTCAGTCCCGATGACCCCGTGACGCCCGAGCGGGTGCACGAACTCGGTGTGGAGTTTGCGCACCGCATCACCAGTGATGAATACAAGTTCGTGGTCGCCACACACACCGACCGCCACCACCTGCACGACCACATCATGGTGTGCGCCGCCTCCCGATACGGGAAGCATCTGAAGGTGGAACTACCCAAGGACATCATCGAACAGTGGCGCGTCATCGCCAACGAGATCAGCGAGAGGGAGGGGCTAAGCGCCATCTTCAACCCCGCCACCGAGCGGGTCGCACGCAAAATGCGCGGCGACGAAACCACGCCGAACGAAGACCCGACGACACAGGCGCGCGACCCCAAACATGTCGAAGAGACTTCCGAACCGGGCACGGCGGCGACGGCGCGAACGACGCGACGGGCCGAAAACGAGGAGCCGATGGAGCGTCGCTACGGCATGTCGATGGAGGAGATCTACGCGTCCGCGAAGGGCCTAGGCGTCAAGGACCAGCTCCGCATGCTGATCGACCTGACCCTGGCCGGCGCGGAGAACTTCGAGGACTGGAGGAACATGCTCGACGTGCAGGGCGTGGACGTGACGGTCCGAGGACAGCACTTCACGTTCACCATGAAGGACACCGGCTTCAAGGTCCGAGACACGAAACTCGGCTCGGCGTACGACATGACGAACATCATGGCCGGACTGCAAAGCACGCCCGTCATCCCCATCACGTTCAACCGTCGGCTCGTCGCCAAACAGACCAGGAAGACGGTCACCGTGTGGCTGCCCGGCACCCACCGGAAGAAAAAGATCACGTTCGACGCGAAGCGTCTCGTGGACGACGGCGGATCCACGCTGCGCGCGTTCCTGCCCCTCCACCGCGACCAGATCATCCTCGACCCGTCCAACCGGTACGCCGGCAAGACCACCACCCACGGCCTCTACCAGTGGTTCGGCGAGCCCGCGAGCCGACTCGAACCACTGGCCTCGCCCGAACGGCTGCCCCTGCGCTACGGGGTAAGCCCCGCCCAGCAGCGCTACTACCAGGCACAGGCGCGACGCCTCGACCGGCTCGCCGGCGAGGCGAAGGCGCTGAACGCGGCGATCCGCTGGACCAGGCTCGCGGGCGGCGACAGCGCCAAGGGACTCAAGCTGCTGCGCGGAAAGGTCCGCGAATCGCACGACGAACTCCAGGCCGCCGTCATCGCGTTGCATGACGCGATCCAACAGGGAGACCCCGACCTCGTGGCCGAGACGCGCGGCGAGATGGAACGTCGCGAGGCCCTGTGCGACCGGTACGAGGGCGAGCTGGCCGCCATCGAACGGGAGATCCACACGACCCGCGACCGCGAGCAAACGGAGACCGAGCAGCGCGAACAGCATCAGCACAAGCGTGGACGGTCCATCTGAACCGTCCCAGGAAACACCAACCGACAACAGAAAGGAAACCGCAATGCCAATCGAGGAACAGGCTGAGGAGAAGATCCAGAACGCCGTCCAGACCATCATCACCGGAGGCGCGAAGCTCATGCTCAGAATCCCCAAGGGCGTGGCCATGGCGCTGCTCCGTTCCGGCATGAAGCTCACCAAGACCGGCGTGCACGCCGCGGGCGAGGCCGTCAAGAACAAGATCGACAGCGGCGAGATGTCCGAGAAACGATTGCAGAGGAAGAAGGACGGCGACCTGCACGAGCTGCAACTCGACGACTCGACCATGCGCGAGGTACAGCACAGCCTCAAGACCGCCGGCATCGACTACCACCTCGAACGCACCGACCAAGGCCAGTTCATCCTGCACTTCGCCGGCAAGGACGAAGACCATGTCCGCCACGCAGTGCAACGCGCGTTCAAAGGCATGGGCCTGGACGTCACCGACGACGACTTCACCGTCGAGCAGACGGAACAGACCCGAAACGAGCCAGAACCCCCGGCGCGGGAGACCCCGGCCGAATCAGCCATGAAGCCCATGCCGACGCAGCGCATCGCCTGGGACTTCGTGGACCCGGAGGTCATGGAGATGGCCGCGAACAGCCTCGCCGCCCGGCATCCCGAACTCTCATGGGACAAGCTCATGGGCGACACAACATGCGACGAGCAGGCCGGCCGCGACTTCGCGGACCGGATCATCGGCAAGGCCGCCGCCGACCCGAGCCTGCGCGACGAGCTCGACGCCATCCTGCGCGACGACTACGGGCAGGGCGCGCAAACCCAGGAGCAGACACGCAGGCAGACGACCGAGCCGAACCGGGAGAAGCCGGCACCGGAGCCGGAAAGCGAACCGGAACCCGCGCCGGACGAAGCCCGGACACCGGCCACGCGACAGCAGACGCAGGCCAGGGCAGACAATCCCAGGCCGGCCGGCAAGGAGCGGAAACCGAAGCCAATCCGGTCGAAGAAGGCACTGCTCGAACGGTTCAAGACCCGGCTCAACGAGAACCTCGCCGAACAAAAGAACCACATGCCACCCACCCAGAACAGGGACCGCACGCCCCGCAAGGGCCGCTGAAAGGAAACCATAATGAACCAGCAGGAACAGGCGACGAAACACGCCGCGATCTTCCAGGACACCATCAACGGAACCAACGACCCGACCCCATGGCCGGTGACCATGTGGGCCTCGTCCGGCGACACGATATGGACGGCCGGCACTGCAAGGACGGCCGGCGAGGACTCGGTGGGCATGATCTACGGTCCTGGCGACACCATCGTGCACCGGAACACAATCGCCGGCGACGTGACCCGCGCCACCGAATCCTTCGCCATCAGACCGGCAGACGGGCAGAGCCCGATGGACGCGATGCTCGCGGGCATCGAACAATGGAACCACCGCCATCCCGACCGGTGGGACACCGTGGCCACGCCGGGCCAGTACCGCATGACGGATCCGACGACGGGCCGGCAGCTCCCTATGGGATGGAGCGCCAGCCTCGCCGCCGCCGCGTCCGCGGCGGGACGGCTCGACCCCGACCTGCTCCAGGCCAGCCTCATGCAGAACGCGGTCGAGCACGAGCCGCGCCCCTGCGTGTTCTTCCTGGAGGATAACGGGTACGACCTCATGGTCTTCTCCTGGCATCGGAACCAGCAGGGACTGTTCGACGCGATGAGCTTCAAACACCTGCAATACGACGACCTGAGCATGCAGGTCACCACCATCAGCCACAGCGAGGACATGAGCGAGCCCTTCCCCGCCAAGACCATGAGCGACGGCGAACTGCTCACACAAAGCCGCGTCTACCGGGACGAATACCAGCACTGGCGCGAACAGGACGGCGGAACCGTCGCCCAGGGCATGACCGGCCGCGTCATGCGCAGCGGACTGCTCAAACCGGGACTGGAGCAGAAGCCGCTGCTGAATCTGAACGACGGTCGACGCGCCCCGGACTGGGACGAGTTCACCGACCAGGCCGCCATATCCATCCTCCAGGGCCAACCCATCTCGCCGACGCCCGCGCTCCCCCAGCAGGAGCAGCCGGAGCGGGACACCGACCCCACAGCCGTGACACAGACGCCGGCCCGGACGGCCGCGGCGACGAAGCAGGTCTGGCCGAACGCGTGGGTGGCGAACAGGCTCGCGCACACCTATATATTGCATGCGAAGGACGGACGCGACTGGCCGAAGATGATCGTCGGACTCCCCCGCGGCACCGCCATCGATGGCAAGGACCTGACCGGCTGGGCGACCGACATGTTCATGAGCGCGAAGAACCAGAGGCAGAAGAACGAGGGACGGGCCGTCAACATCAGGTTCAGACCCGGCACCCCGGTCGAGCTGTTCACCGGCCGCGGAGCGGAACGCCGCACCATGCAGGTCGACCCGCAGACGCTCGTCCAGGCGGTCATCGACGCGCAGAAACGCAACCGCGACGCCGAGGAGACGCTCGACACGGCATCGGTGGAGCTCGCCTCGAAGACCGTGGAGGAATCCTGGCCGCAGATCGAACGCATGCAGGGCCGGTTCACGGAATACCAGCGTGCCGGCACGTACAAGCCGGCCGTCGCAATGAAATGGGCGCGCCGACTCGTCGACCGGACCGCCGAAACGGACGAAGGACGGTGGACCAACCGCCAACGCCGCCAGGCCGCCGGACTGCTCATCCAAGAACTCGCCGGCACACAGGAACCGACGCAGGACAGAGACAAAACGGCGAGCCGGCCAACCGTCGAACAGGACGCGGAGGCGACGGACACGCCACGGAAAACGGAGCCGACCACGTCGACGGAACAGGGACGGGACCACGACGAAGCCGGCTCGCCGGCCCTAGCCGCCGTCACGGAGACGAAAGCCGAATCACCGGAGACGACGCGGCACGACAAACCGGAACGACGGCACACGGACCTGAAGTCAACGCTTGACCGGTTCCGGACCAGGCTCAGGGAGAACCTCGACGGACTCAACACAGCCATGCCCGCACCCGGCCTCGACCAGAACCGCGGGCAGCGGAAAACCCTATAAGAAAGGAGAGAACCATGGTGAGAAAACGCCTATACGCGAAGCGGACGGCCTCGGCCGAATACGAGCAGCTGGACCTGTTCGGCCTTCTCGAGGAGGAGCAGCGGCAGGCCGACAGGACGGCGGAACAGGTGCGCGGATACGAGATAACGGTGGGCCACGTCGCGGTGCAACGACTCCGCGCACGCGGCGCGGACGACGAGACGATAGCCGCCGTGGCCGCCGAATACCGGGAGAACCGGCTCCGTGGACTCGGCCGGCGGGACGCGCGGATCGCCGCCGAGAACAAGCTCGGCGTCGGCGCCGCCACGCCCAGCGAAACCACGCCGCGACCTGTGGTAAAACGTTTCACACAATCCTCCGGCACGGAAAACAACACTGAAGAAAGGAACAATGATGGACGAGATGACATGGACCGACCCGCAGCTCAAGGCGCTCTACGAGCGGCACCTCAAGGCGATGGAGCAGCGCCGGGCGGCGCATCCGGAACTGTTCAACAAGTGGGCGGTGCCGTACAAGGTGTTCACCCGCAGCAGCCTGCACGGAATCCAGAACATGCGCATCAACTGGCTGATGGACAACCATCCGCAGCGGTTCAGGGAGATGATGATGGCCAACGTGCTCGAGGAGCATCTGCGGGACATCGAGAGACGCACGAGGGAACGCCAGGCGCAGATCATGGACCAATTGATGGAGTCCAGGCACCTGCTCAACCGGACGGACTGCCTGAAGGCGGCACCGCAGATGACCGACCTGGACCGGCTCAACGGGATGAACGAGGCGCAAGCGGAGTCGATGAGCATGGCGATCCACGAGATCGTGGAAAGCTTCTAGCATCCCTCGACTCGCAACGCGCGCGTTCGCCCCGCGAACGCGCCGAAGCGAACATCGCCGCCATTCGGACACTCAAGACGCTCGATGGGAACGGCGACGAGCCTCTCTCCGCGGAGCAGACGGACACGCTGCGCGGATACTCGGGATGGGGCGGATGCGCGGACGCATTCTCCGACAAGCCCGAATGGGCCGACCTGAACGCCGAGATCCGCGAACTGCTCGACGACGATGAGTACACGCAGGCGCGCGCCTCCACACTGACCGCCTACTACACGCCCGGACCAGTGGTCAAGGCCATGTGGGACGCGCTCGACATCGGGTCCGCGCCCATCCAGGTGCTGGAACCCGGGTGCGGCACCGGCAATTTCATGGCCGGCATCCCCGAAAACATCAAAGCGAACGTGTCGGGCGTGGAACTCGATCCGATCAGCGCGCGCATCGCGGCCGCACTGAACCCGGACGCCACGATCCTCAACGCGGACCTCGCGGACTGCACCATCCATCCGGGATTCGACCTGACCATCGGCAACGTGCCCTATTCGGGCGACATCAGCCTCGACTACCGGACCACGGACGGCGGCACATCCCGCCTCCCCCTGCACGACTACTTCATCGAACGCTCGGTGGACGCGCTGCGGCCCGGCGGCGTCGCCATGCTGCTGACCAGCAGATACACGCTCGACAAACGCTCCGAGACCATGCGCGCCGACCTCGCGAGAAAGGCCGAGCTCGTCGGCGCAGTGCGCCTGCCGTCCTCGACGTTCGCCCGCCAGGCCGGCACCGAGGCCGTCACCGACGTGCTCGTTCTGCGCAGACGCGAACGGACGCTCGACCGCACGCCCGACGAGGCGTGGATCCACTCCAATCCGGTCGCCGTGCCCGGATACCAGGACGTGACCGTCAACGTCAACCAGGCGGTCGCCAACGACATGACCGCGCACGCGGTAGGCGACATCAGACCGGTGATCGGACGGTTCGGCGGCGACTTCGACGTCGTCTTCCAGGGCGACGCGGAACAGGTCGGCGAACGACTCCAAGAACTGCTCTCCACACAGATCACCCACGGCCCGGCGCTGTCGCTGGGCGAGGCGGAACCGGCCGGACGGGCGGAGATCACGGTCCGGCCGGACCATGTGGCACCGTTCGAATACTCCGTCGACCAGCGCGGAGTGGTCTGGTACGGCGACGGCACCACCGTCACCGAGATCGCCCACGGCCAGGGCGACGAGGCGCGACGCCTGCGCGGCATGATCCGCCTGCGAGACCTGGCGCGCGAGCTCCAACGGCTCGAACTCGACCCCGCCTGGGCCGACGACCCCGCCGTGGAGACCAAGCGCGTCGAGCTCGACCAGGCATACGACCGGTTCACGGGCGAGTTCGGACGCCTGAACGACCGCGCCAACCGGCGCGCCTACGACAGCGAGGAATCCGGCCGCCACCTCGTCATGGCATTGGAGGAGACCGACGAAAAAGGAAGGTTCGTCGGCAAGGCGAAATGCCTCTCACAACGGACCATCAGCCCCATACCGCCCATGCCCGACCACGCCGACAGCCTGGACGACGCGCTGAACATCAGCCTCGACCGCGCCGGCAGGGTCGACCTGGAGCTCATTGCACGACTGGCCGACACCACCGTCGATGAGGCCGAAGCCAGCCTGGGCGACCGGATCATACGCGACCCCGATACCGGCACGGTCATGCCCGCCGAGGACTACCTCACCGGCGACGTGGGGACGAAACTCGACCGCGTCACGGCCATGGCCGAACACCTGAAGCGCCGCGCCGGCACCGAAGCCATGACGGAATTCGTGGCAGCCACCTACGCGACGCCGGAGGACATGCCCGCCACGGAGCGGGCAGGCGAATGGATCGCCGCCGCGGGAACGGACGTGTGGAGCAGCCTCAAGGACCCGTACTCCGCCGAATCCTACAGGGATCCAGCGCCGGTCATCGAACGCATCAACGGCCGGGACGCATGGACCATGGGCTGGAACCGCAACCCGGAACTTGTCCTCGCCCTCGCCTGGCGGGCTGTGGAGGAACTTCCCGAGAGCCACACGCGCGTCACCCTCGAACGATCCGACACCGGAGAGCGGAAACCGTGGCACGCGCCGGCATGGCACCAATCACACGGCACCAGCCCACTGTGGGACGCCCTGTGCTGGACATGGCGCGACGGCGACGCGCCGCAGGACTACGCGCCGACCCTCGCCGACCGGCGCATGCCCGTCAGGGACCTCGCCCTGTTCGTCCACAAGATCGCCCACACCGACCGGATCGAAACCGCCGACAAGACCGCGATCCTCTCCAACCTGTTCGAAAGCTGGCGCGCCGACGATGCGAACGGCCGGCCCGTCTGGACGGACACGACCATCGGCGCGATGGCACGCCGGCTCATGCCCGACACCACCGACCCCACACGACTCGCCGAACGGCTCGCCACCGACATGTCCCTCAGCGAATGGATCTGGGGCATCGCCCGCGAACTGCCAGACGGACTGCGCCAGGCGCGGGAGCACAACGCCTACAGCACGCCGCCCCGCATCATCGACGCGCGCCCCGACGACTACCGGGAGTTCCGAGCGCGCCGCGAGGAGCAGTTCGGACAATGGCGTAAGCAGCCGGAGCACGCCAAGGCCGCGCACGCCGACCAGGCGGACGCGGAACGGCTCGAACACGTGGCCGACCTGCTGGAACGCGTGCAGCCCACCCCATTGGAGACCGAACAGATCAAGGCGCCGCTGGGAGCCCCGTGGATCCCCGCCAGGGACGTCCACGACTTCATGATGGAGACGTTCAACGTGCGAGGCCAAGGGCTCACGCCCGGCAAGCTCGCCCAATACTCAACCGACTGGATCCCCCAGCTCGGACAATGGCGCGTCGGCTACTCGGGCGGCAGCGACATCGACTACAAGGCCGCGAGGACGTACGGCACCGAGGACCGCAACCCGTTCCAACTGCTGGAGGCGTGCCTGAACAACGCGCAGATCACCGTCACCAAGGACTCCCCCACGGAGACCACGCCGGCCGGCAAGCCCAAACGGGTCAAGGACCAGAAGGCCACGATGGCCGCCATCGAGAAGGCCAACGCGATCCGCGACGCGTGGAACCAATGGGTGTTCAAGGACCCCGACCGCGCGCAAAGGCTCACCGCCCTGTACAACCGCAGATTCAACGGCATGCGGCCCCGCCACGTCGACGGATCCTACCTGACCACGCCCGGCATCGCCCACGGCGTCGCCCTGCGTCCGCATCAGAAGGACGCGGTGGCCCGCGCCCTGCGCAGCGACGAGGGGACCCTCATCGCGCACGTCGTCGGAGCCGGCAAGACGTTCGAGGGCGTCGCCCTCTCCCACGAGGCGAAACGTCTCGGCAAGGCGTCCAAGCCGATGCTCGTGGTCCCCAACCACCTCGTGGACCAGTGGGCCGGCGACGTGCTCAGGCTCTATCCGGCTGGACGGGTCCTCGTCATGGACAAGGACGCGCAACGCAACCCCGAATCGGTGAGACGCTTCTGGGGCCGGGTCGCCACCGGCGACTGGGATGCGGTGATCGTGCCGGAGAGCCGGTTCAGCCAGCTGCACGTCAGCAAGGAACGACGGCTGAGGAACATGCGCGCCCGCGTCGACGAGTTCGCCCAGGCCGTCGAGGCCGCCGCCAAGGCCAGGGGCGACAAGGACCCCACCGTCAAACGGCTGGAGGCGGCGCGCAAAAGCGCCGAGACCGCCATGCAGCGCCTGCGAGACGGCAAGGAGTCGCGCGACGACAAGGCAATGGCGGGCATCGAGTTCGAATCGCTTGGCGTGGACATGCTCATCGTCGACGAGGCCCACCACTTCAAGAACCTCGGCGTGCCCGTCGCATCCGCCGACCTGGGCATGCAACTGTCGTCCGCCGCGAAATGCGAGGACCTGCTCGACAAATGCGAATGGCTGCGCGAGGCCGGGCACGGAGGCAACATCGCGTTCATGACCGGCACGCCGGTATCCAACAGCATGAGCGAGCTGTACAACATGCAGCGCTACCTCGCGCCCGGAACCCTCAAGGCCCAGGGCCTCGACACGTTCGCCGCATGGGCGGGCGCCTACGGCCAGGTAGTACCCACCGTGGAACTGAAGCCCGAAGGCAACGGCTTCCAGGTCAAGCAAAGGTTCGCGCGGTTCCAGAACCTCCCAGAGCTGATGAACGCGGTGAAGCAGTTCACCGACATGATCACCAACGACGACATCCAGCTGCCGCTGCCCGAACTGGAGCAGGTGCCCGTCCCCGTGCCCATCACCGACCGCCAGAAGAAGGAGATGGAGGAACTGTCCGACAGGGCCGACCTCGTGCGCGACGGCGACGTGCCGCCTGAGATCGACAACCTCCTGCGGATCACGGGCGACGGACGCAAGATCGCCCTCGACCCCAAGCTCCTCAAAGGACACGAGAACGACCGGCCGTTGGAGAACGGCAAGATCCAGGCATGCGCCGAGAACGTCGCCCGGATCTGGCATGAGGAGACGCCACGCCTGGGCACGCAGCTCGTCTTCTGCGACTCGAGCACGCCCGCGTCGGGCGGATGGAACGCCTACCAGGACCTCAAGGACCGCCTCATCCAATTGGGCGTGCCCGCCGAGCAGATAGCGTTCGTGCACGACGCCGGCGACAACCCCGCCAGACGCGAGCAACTGTTCGCCAAAGTCAGATCCGGCGAGATCCGCGTGCTGATGGGAAGCACCCAGAAGCTCGGCACCGGCACCAACGTGCAGGAACGCCTCGCCGCGATCCACGACCTCGACTGCCCATGGAGGCCCGCCGACCTGGAACAGCGCCTCGGCCGAATCCAGCGCCAGGGCAACACGTACGACCACGTGCGCGACTACCGGTACGTGACCGAGGGCACGTTCGACGCGTACAGCTACCAGACCGTGGAACGCAAGCAGCGGTTCATCAGCCAGCTCATGAGCTCGAAGAGCCCCGCCCGCGAGGCCGCGGACCTCGACGCCGACGTGGTGACCCTCGCCAACATCAAGGCGCTGGCCACCGGCGACCCCGACATCCAACGCCGCATGACATTGGAGAACGAGATCAACCAGCTGAAGCTCCTGCGCGCCTCATGGGCGCAGCAGAAGGCCGACACCCGCAGGGACATCAACCAGCAGCTCCAGCCACGCATCGAGGGAATCCGCCAGGCGATCCGCGAGAAGACCGACGACAAGCCGCTCGCCTCCAAGGCCCTGAGCATCCACCAGACCGCACGCATGAACGGCAAGTGGGAGGGCATGACCATCAACGGACAGCCGGTCGCCGACCGGCAGACCGCATGCAGACTCCTCCACCAGGCCGCCCACCAAGCGCACGACGGCGACACGATAGCCGAATACGACGGCCTGCCCGTCATCGCACGCAGGGCGGCCACCACCGGACGGATCACCCTGGCCGTCAAGGCCGTCCACGAGCACGAATCCGGTACCGAGATGCCCGGACCCTACCTGACCGGACCTTCCAGCATCGTCAGCCAGCTCGACCGGATCGTCAAGAACATGGCCACCGACCCCGGCAAGCTCACGGAACGGCTGGCGGACGCCGAAAGGGAACTCGCCGCCGCGCAGGAGACGCTGGCCGAACCATTCGCCCACGAGGACGAGTACCGGCAAAAACAGGCAGAACTCGAACGGCTGACGTCCAAACCCGACGAACCCCGGGAGACGGAAAGTAGAGACCAGGAAACCAAGGAAAGGAGCGCAGGAATGCCATTGACAACGGAAAACGCCAGACGACTGCTCGAACAGGACCACGACGTCACCGAAGTCACCCAGGGCGGCAACGCCATGGGCCACTACCTCGAAGCGAGGCTCACGGACGGACGCGCTGTGCAGATCGACTTCCACGACAACCCCGCATGGAAAGACACGGACCGTCTGGCCGGCCGGATCGAGGTGTCCTACGCCAACCGGCCACAGGCGGAATGGCAATACGACGACAACGACATGGCCGACCGCGAACACACCGTCATCGACCCGGCCGACCCAGCCGCCGGGAAAACACTCGCCAAGGCGGTGGAGGGCTGGGAACGCGCGGGCGGCCTACACACGGCCCGCGCAGCCGGGACGAGCCATCTGGCCGCGAACCAGCCGCCGGAGGAATACGCCTACCGGTGGCGGAAGCCCGGGGACCCCGACAGGCACATCGCATACCTGAGCACCGCCTTCGACCGCGACCAGGCGATGAAGGCGAGGGAGGACGCCGGATACGTCGTGACGAAGGTCGATGAGGATCCGGCCGTGCTCTACGAGCAGCACCGCAAGGCGTCCTGCATGCGCGCGAGCCACATCCTGGAACGATACGAATCCCCCGACCAGGACGCAGTCAGAATCCTCCACGGCATCGTGGGCGAAGTCAACGCGCACGACCCCGAGAACGACATCGCCACCTACCTCGCCTACCCATCCGACAAGGCGGTCCAGATCGCCGGAGACGGCCTCACCTCCGCGGACATCGCGGAGAAACGCAAGATGGGCGGATGGGACCCGCGAAAGGACCCGCTCATGCGCATCAACGCGCAGGGCGACTGGACGGGCATCACCCAACAACAGGCCGACCAGATCGTCTGGGACAACCGCGATGAGATCCTCACCCGCGCGTCATACGACAGTGAACTGTCCACGTGGACGCTCCACCAGCTCGACCAGCTGAAGGAGCCCCAGCCGGCCCAAAGCCTGGACCGTGACCGGCCGGAACCGGATCACAAGGCGCCCGCACAGGCCGATTCCACGACGAAGCGTCACGGGCCAAGACTGTAGTCCTCTCCAGCCACGGGGTGGCGCGCTTTCCGCGCCACCCCGCATTCATTCCATACGAAGGAGCAGAAGACACGCATGACAACAGAAACAAACGACCAGCCGGAACCCATCATCTGGTTCGAGGGCACACTCATCAGCAGCCCACGGCAAAACAGAAGCGCGGAAGACTGGCTGCTTGAAACCATGGCCATGGGAACAGCCACGAGGAAAATCACCATCCACGCCAGCGGCAGGGAGCATTCGGAGAACATCCGCGACCACGCGCGCAAGGGATCCCGCCTCATGGTCAAAGGCACCGCGGGCGACGAAGGATCAGGCATCGACATCGAAGCCACAAGCCTCGCGTTCGATCCCAGCCATGACGAACCGGACGGGAATCGATGACACGGACCACCACCGTCAGCGGCATCAGACCGGACAAGGCCGGCGACGGCGAATGGATCGACATCAACAGCCACGTCGGCCGACTCATGTCCACGCTCATGGCAGACGGCCGGCCATTCAGCATCGACGCCGCGCCGGGCGGCATGACCACCGTCACGCCCCTCCCACCCCCGAAGGACGCGGAAGCGGCCGGCGGCGACGCCCAGGCCGAAACGGAGCCGGCCGACGGGAGGATCACCAGCAGGAAGACGCTGTACGACCGGTTCCGCGCCAGGCTCAAGGAGAACCTCGCCGAAAGAAAACAATAGAAAGGAACAATCATGGAACAAGCAAGAGGAATCATCGTCAAGACGCTGACCATCCTCGCGGGATTCTGGCTCTCCGACCTCGCGGCCGCCCGCGTCCAGGCCGGCATCGCCGCCGGCGAAAGCATGGAACGGATCATAGACGGCATGACGATCATGCTCCAGCATCCGCTCGCCCTGGGATTCGACCGGGCCAGCCTCCTATGCGGACTGGGCGGCGCGTGCGCGGTCGGCCTGTTCCACCTCTACCGGTGGAGCATGAGACGCAACTGGAGGGACGGCGAGGAGTACGGGTCGGCACGCTGGTCGACCAGCCGGGAGATGGCCCCGTATACCGACCGCGACACCAGGCAGAACCTCCAGATGACGGCCACCGAGGGCCTGAGCCTCGACGCCCCGGCCACGCGCCGCAATCTCAACACCGCCGTGATCGGCGGCTCCGGCTCCGGCAAGACCGCCACCCACGTCATCCCCAACATCCTCAAGGGCAGCATGAACTACGCGTGCACCGACCCGAAAGGCGAACTCTACGCGAAGACCGGCGGGAAACTAAAGACGATGGGCTACACGGTCAAACAACTCGACCTGGTGGACCTGACCAGCGAGACGAAATTCAACCCCATGCGCTACATCGACCCCACGAAACCCGACGTGGCGATCATGCGCCTGGTCACCAACATCATGGACAACACCAACGGCTCCACACCCAAGGAGCACCAGACCGACGACTTCTGGACCAAATCCGAACGCAGCCTCCTGACCGCACTCACCGCGTTCGTCTACTACCTGCCCGACGACATCCTCAAGGACTGCCTGCACATCGACGCCGGCCAGACCCTCAACGCGGTCGCCGACATGCGCGACCTGCTCGAAGCCAGCGAACAGGACGAGACCAAGGAAAGCCAGGTCGACGCCGTCGCCCGGACCGCCACTGAAATATACGAGGAGACCCGCGCCGAATGGGAACGCGAGGACGCGGACCACAACGATCCGGACCTGCGCGAGGCATGGCGTCTCGCCCAGGGCCTGAAGTTCGCGGCCCGCCAGTACCGGCCCTTCACCCAGGGCGCGGGAGAGACCAAGAAGGGCATCATCATCAGCCTCGGCGTGCGCCTCGCCCCACTGACCGTCGGACCGGTCCGCGAGATCCTCTCCGACGACAACCTCGGCATCGACCGGATCGGCGGATACCAGGACGAGCACAAGGGCGGATACAGGCATCCCAACGGGAAGACGGCCATATTCCTCGCCCTGCCCGACGAGGACCCGACCTTCAACTTTTTGGCCGCAATCTTCTACCAATGCCTCTTCGACAGCATCATCCGCCGCTGCCGCACCTACCCCGGCGAATGCCTCGCCACGCCATTGCACTGCTTCCTCGACGAGTTCGCCAACGTGGGACGCATCCCCAACTTCGACAAGCTCATCGCCACGATCCGCTCGCGCAAGGTCAGCGTCAGCATCATCCTCCAGACCATCGCCCAGCTCAAGACGATGTACAAGGACTCGTGGGAGACCATCGTGGGCAACTGTGATTCGGTGCTGTTCCTCGGCGGCAACGAGCAGTCCACCACCGAATGGCTCAGCAAGCTGCTCGGCAAGGAGACCATCGACATCCGCACCACCAGCGACTCCAAAGGCGTGTCCGGCAGCCACACCACCAACTACCAGCGCACCGGCCGCGAACTCCTCACGCCAGACGAGCTCGCGCAATTGGACAACGACAAATGCATCTACAACCTGCGAGGACTGCACCCGTTCCTCAGCCGCAAGGCATGGCCCGGAACCACCATCGCCAGACCGAAATCCACGCTCAAGCACTCCAAAGAATGGAAGGCAGCGGCATGAAGCCCAACACCTACACCCTCAACATAGACCAATGGAAATTCATCGTCTTCACAGATTTGGACCGCATGGACCGAACATCATTCGTCTCCATCGCCCCGGGAATCGCCGTCAGAGCCGACTATCGCATCCGCGCAATGGAGGACCGCATCGGGAAATACGACATCCGCCTGCACATGGGATACAGCGAGGAAGAGCAGCGCATCGTGCTGCGGAACTGCGAGATAGGCACTACACGCGAACTCAAGATCAGGGACATCGCACGGCTGCCAATCGAGCAGATCATCCGCTCCTACCGTCCCCCGCTGTGGTCCTATGAGATCACGGATACCGGAACCAATATCTTCGGCCCACTGCCGGATTGGGAACATGACGTGCTGAGCAGCGTTGATTTCCCCACACTCCGTAAGCAGGGCCCCACGCCCGACACCCTGAAATGGGCCTCACGAGTCTATTCGGTCACTCAGCTCAACAAAGGTCCCGCAACAAAACGTTTGACGGAAGTCTTCGGCATTCCCCTGCGGACGGCCTCGCATTGGCTGACGCTCATGAAAGAGCGCGTTCCCGAATCGGTTTCCATGAGGCTCCCGTCACCCATCACCATTCACGACGAAACCAAACCCGACACAGCTTCCGGCACAGCTCTGAAGAAGCTTCTGGAATAAAAAGTAAGGACATCCAACCATGGAAGCTGAACATCCCCGCCGACCGGATCGCCGAACAGCCCTCGACTACCCCGTCCGGCGGCATGAACGCCGGCACCGTCATGAACCAAGCCGAGAAGCATCAGTATGGTGACGCCCGTAGTAGACCGGCCCCACGAGACCGTCCGGGATGGTCTCGGATTCGGCGATCATCTCGGCCTCGCGCACCTGCTCCTCGGTCATGTCGAACATCGCCAGCAGTTCCCTATCCCGATCGCTGAAACCGTCCGTGACGTTGCAATGTTCCGATGTCATGGTCCCTCCCAAAACAAAAACGGCTGGATGCAACCGACGATTCAGGTCGGCTGCATCCAGCCGTATATTGAGCGGTCTACAATGGCCCGAAAACAATGATACGCGATCAGCAAGCATTCGCAAAAATTCCTAATGGAATATTTTGCACCCTTATGCAACATTTCGGCATTTCCGTATTTCCGTATTTCGGCATATACCGGCATATTCATCCGGCCGCGCCGTGCCGGAAGTCTTCGAATTCCGTTCTCAGCCGACGGTCGCGCCGTCGGTGCCTGATGGCTTAGATGGGGTCGGCTGGGGCGTCGGCGTGGAGGGCGTGCTGGGCGTCGATGGCGCGGGCGTGGTGGATTGTCCGGTGGTCCCCCGGTTCGTCCGACCGCCGGCGCCGCCTGACGTGGAGCCGCCGGTGCGGCGCGTGGTCTGGCCGCCTGTGGACTGCTGGGACTGCTGCGCCTGCTGTTGCGCGGCCTGGGCCTCAGCCTGCGCCCGGGCCTCGTCCTCCTTGGCTTTGTCGGTCTCCTCCTTGGCCTTGATGGACTGGTTCACCTTGTCCATGGCCTTGCGGATGGCGTCCGCGTCGCGTCCTTCCATGGCCTTGGCGAGGTCCGCGCGGGTGCTCTCGTCGGCGACCTTTCCTGCTGATTCGTCATGGAGTGTTTTCGCGTCCCGCACGGTCTTGTCGAGGATGGACCGGTTCACCTTGTCCATCGCGTCGGCCAAGTTCCCGGTGCGGCGCTTGTATTCCCTGCCGGCCTTGGCGACGGTGCCGGCGTCGGGTTTCGAGGCCGGGCATGAGGGAAGCTCCGGAATGGACGCGTCGGCGAGTTCGTCGAGCCGGTCGAGGGTGGATCGATCCGCGACCTGGTCCTTGCCGGTGGCGGATGCGAGGCTGCGGGCCTTCTCCACCGTCTTTTCCAGTGCGTCGCGTTGGTTGTCGGCCGTGTCGTGCGCCTTCCGGCAGGCGGTCGTCGCCTGGGCGAGCGTCTGCCGGGCCGTCTTCTCGCCGTGATGGCGGGCGAGCATAGTTCCCCCGCCGATCACGAGTCCGATGGCGAGGATCGCGGCGACGATGATGCCGATGGTCTTCCATGGGATCGCACGGCGCACTTTGACGTCGGCGAAGGGGTCTTCGTCCTCGTCGGTCCCGTCATCCATCGGTGTTTCGGTTTCCACCGGTTCCGGTAGGGGCGGGATGTCCATGGTGTCCGGCTCTGTGTCGGCGACCTGTTCGAGCGCGGCGAAATCCCCGTCGGCAGCGGACAGGGCGTCCCGCGTATCGTCGCCGGGGCGCGTGTCCTCCGGGGCCGGCTCCTCACGCCGATCGGATTCGACGTCCCGTGGCGTGGCGTCCTCTTCCTTTTCCGGTTCGGGCGTGGACGGTTCCGGATCGGCGGCGGCCTCCTCCTCCGGTGTGGCCTGCACGGGTTCCGGACCGTCGTCGGGATCGGCCGGGACGTCCTCCGGTTCCCCGCTGTGCTCCGGCGGCAGCGGGGCGGCCGGTATGGCGACGCGGCGGCGGCCGCGCATGGATTCGGGCGGTTTCGGCGCGGCTCCGGCAGCGTCGAAGCCCTGCTCCTGCGCGGTATGCCACCAGTCGACGAGTTCGGGCCATGCGTTCGGATGTCCGGCGATCAGACGCATCCATGGCCGCCAGCCCGGGTCGTTGGCCATGGCGTGCAGCTGGTCGGCCGCGAGCCTGGGGCTGAGGATCGGCTCGCCCGTCTTCCTGTCGATCCTGGTCATTCCTCTCCGCCCTCGTCTTTGATGAGGACTGGCTGATCCTGTTCGTTTGCCTTCATCACTTTTGTTCCTCTGGTTTGCCTTCATGCACCCGGTATCCGCCTTCCAATGGGCCCTTGACCGCCGCGCATCGCCAGCCGTCGTCAGTGAGCGTGTAGTCAAGCACCCAGGATGCCTCCAGCCCGGTGGATACGGCGCATGTCGCCACCCGCCGCCCCGTGGACACGGGGAAGCCGGTGAACTCAGTCTCGGGCAATGGCTGCGGGGCTATGGATGATGCCGGTATGTCGAGGCCGGCGGCATCCGGTGTGAAGTATTCGCCTTCGAGTTGGCCTCGTTCGTCGCCCATGTAGACGCCGAGCGCTTTCGGCGCGAGGTCGGCGCACGGATCATCCTCCGTCGGCGTCGCCGGCTCGGTCTCTTCGTCTCCAGCCGTTTTTTGTCCGGGTTCGGTTTTCGTTCGCGGCCGGGCGACGGTGCTTTGCGTGTCCTCCGCGGTTCCGTTGCCGGCGCATATCACCGCGACGTTTCCTCCCAGGATGAGGAGCGCGACCGCAAATCCCGTCGCGGCGATGATCCTGTTCCTCTTTGGTTCCATGCTTGGTTTTCCTTTCAATGGATGTAGCGGATGCCACTTCCGGCTGCGGCCAGTTGGGAGGCGCTGATTTCGCGTGTGGATACGACGCCGAGGCCAAGCGCGTTGGACTCGCTGATCAGGATCGACCCGTCCCCGCGGACCTCCTCGACCATGGCGACATGCCCGTAGTCGGCGGACGCGCCCAATACTCCCGGTTGGAACACGATGACGCTGCCGGCGGATGGGGAGCCGTCCACCGTGTAGCCGGCCGACGCCGCGGAACCTGCCCATGTGGCGGCGTTGCCCCATCCTGGTATCGGTTTTCCTATGTCGGCTCTTCTGGTCGCGGCCCACCAGGTGCACTGCCCCCATGGGTATCTCGTGTCCGGCGTGATGCCGGCCGTGGACACGATGCCGCCGGAGACCGTCAGTTTCGGTTCGAGGGAGCCGACCGTGCCACCCTCGGCGGTCCCCGTTGCGGTGTATTTGGTCGCTGCGAGTTCCTTGATCCGCCGCACATAGTTGATGGTTTCCTCGAAGGGCGGCACCATGCCGTATCTGAGCACGCTGCCCAGGCCAGCGTTGTACGCCGCGAGGGTCAGCTCCAACGTGTCGCCGGTCAGTTTCCCGGACTTCTTGGCCGTCTCGACCTGCGAGGCGAGATTGCACATGTAGTTGCCCTGGCTCCAGATCGCGTCGTGCGGGTTCCAGATGTCGGCCTTGCCGTCTCCGTCGCCGTCCTTGCCCGCGGACGCCCATGTGGATGGCATGAACTGTGCGATGCCCTGCGCTCCGGCGGAGCTGCCGGCCTTCGGATTCCAATTGGACTCCTGGTCGATCTGGGCGGCGATGATGCTCGGCGTGACGACCTGGCAGATGGATCCGGCGCGGATCACGTCGGCCTCGTATTCCGCGGGCACGCCCGAGACCGTGGATTCGCTGGCGCTGGATCCCAGGAACGCGCCCATGACGGCCAGGAGCACGCCGAGCACCGCGAGCATGGCCGCGATGACGGGCATGATGGGAAGGCTGATGGAGGCGGCGCCGGCGGCGATGCGGGACGCGGCGGCGCGCACGAGGTTCACGGCAGCGCGGGCCACGCGCGCGCCCGTGGTCCCGACTGCCTTGGCCCCGCGGACGGCCTTGGCCGGCGCGCGGCGGTGGCGCCAGATGAACCGGGCGGACGAGTTGACGCCTTTGACGCCCTTGCGGGCGGCCTTGAAGGTCAGGTCGCGTGTGGCGGCGCCCAGCTGAGACGCGGGGTCGTCGTCCGCGGCGGTGAGCCGTGCGGACGCCTCGTCCATCCAGTCCAGGCCGGTGGTTCCGATGCGTTTGACGCCCCTGCCTGCCTTTTTCAGGCCGCCGCCGACATGCTTGCCGATCATGCGGCTCGCCTTGCCCTTGGCGGCGAATCCGCCGATGCGGGCGCTGGGCTTCGCGTCGGATAATACGAGAGGCTTGCCGGCGTGCTTCCTCGCGTCGGCGATTCGTTTGGCCCTGGCCGCGCCCGGTTTGCCTTTCCGCAGCGCCCTGTCCAGCTGTCTCGCGGTCTTTTCCTCGGCCTTGTATGCGGCGACCATGGCCCGTTTGGGGCGGGTCATGACGGCGCGGGCCCGTCCGGCCACATGGCCGACGGCATGCGCGGCCGTGGCACCGGCGGCCATTGAGGTCCTGGCGGTGAGTTCCATGGCGGTGTGGCCCATGGTGTCGGCGATGTCGGCCCGGTCGATGCCGGCCTGCGCGGCGTTCGACGCCATCATAGTGGTGGCGTGGCCCAGCCGGTCGCGCAGGCCGGGCCCGCGGCGGACGCGGACCTTGGCCGGCTGCGCGGGGACGGCATGGGCGCGGGCCGCGGCGTATCGTGTCGGCGCGGTGCCTCGGAAGACCCTCCTACCGCCCGTCGCACCGGTCCCGACCTGCCGTCCGGCTCCTGTGAGGCGGACGGGATTCGTGCGCCGCGAGACGGTGCGGCGCACGAATCCGCCGTGCAGATGGTAGGGGCTTCCGGTCCGGGCGTATGCGGCGTGGCGCGCGGACGTCCGGGCAGTCGGCACGCGGGTCCGGTCGCCGGGGACCCGGTATCGGCTCGGCGTGTGGTCGCGCCGCTGCCGGTCGACCGGGGTTGTCGCGGCATGCGATTGCGTGCGGACGGCGTACCGCCGATGGCGGTGATACTGTCCCGCGCCGCCGTATGACGCGCGGGCCTGCCGCCGTTGCGGATGGCGTCGGGTGTACTCCGACCGGTATGCGGCCATGGGGGCCGGGGACGGCTCATACCCGTGCCGCGTGTCCGACGCCTGTGGCCGGCGGCGGTTCGACGTCCGCCACGCGCCGGCCGTGTCGACGCGGCGCGTGGCCCGGTAGGCGGAGCGTGCGCCCGCATGGCGGGCATGGGCCTGGCTCATGATGCGCTACTTTCCTTCCTGTTCCTGGAAGCTGGTGGAGTACAGCCGGTAGAGGTCGCCGCCCGACGGGATGCGCCCGTCGAACGGGACGAAGGCGCTGCCGATCTTCATCAGGCCCTGGCCGGGCAGCACGCCGGTGAAGTACTGGCGCTGCTCCTCGCTCAGGTTCAGCAGCTCGCACAGGGCGTCCGCGTCGGTGCTGTTCTGGCTCAGGAGCATGAGGAAGTCGGAGTTGGACAGCATCTCGCGCGCGTCCTGGAGGTCGAGGATCTCCTCGACGTTCTGGGTGATTCCGGTGACGCCGAGGCCGTATTTGCGGGCGCGCTTGTAGATGTCCTTGAACTGGGCGGCGGAGTACTGGTTGGAGAAGAACCGGTGGAACTCGTCGACGTACAGCCAGGTGCGCCGGCCGGCCGCCTTGTTGCGGATCACGCGGTTCCACACCTGGTCGATGACGACCATCATACCGAACGTGCGGAGCTCGCCGGACAGGCCGGACACGTCGAACACGGTGAACCGGTTGGAAAGGTCGACGTTGGTCTGCCCGTTGAAGCCGCTCATGGAGCCGGTGATGTACGGGTTGAGCGCGTCGGCGAGGTACCGGCCCTCGTCGTTGCCGCAGTCCTGGAGCTCGTCGTGCAGGTCCTGCAATGTGGGCTGGGTGACGCCGCCGCCCTGGTTGCGGTAGCGCGTGTACAGGTTGCTGACGCACTGGTCGACGAGCCCCTTCTGGAGCGGGTCGAGCCCGTCGATGCCGCCGATGAGCGCGCCGACCATGGAGACCACGTTGTTGGTCTTGTCCTTGACGGGGTCGGAGGCCGCGTCGTCGTCCAGGACGATGTCCATCGGGTTGACGCGCGTGCCGGTGCCGGCGCTGATCTGGATGATCTGCCCGCCGAACGCGGCCGCGAGGGCGAGGTATTCGCGTTCCGGGTCGATGACGATGACCTCGTCGTCCCTGTTGAGGAACATGCCGGCGATCTCCTGCTTGACGGTGAAGGATTTGCCGCCGCCGGACGTGCCGAGCACGAACCCGTTGGAGTTCATGTGGCTGCGCCGGTCCGCGAGGATCGGGTTGCCGGAGCGGGCGTTGCTGCCGTAGAACAGGCCGTGGGGTTCGAACACCTCCTGAGTGGTGAACGGGATGAGGATGGCGGCGGAATTCGTGGTCAGGGTGCGTTTCATGGGCAGCGGGTTGTTGCCCAGGGGCAGTTCGGCGGTCAGTCCCTCCATCTGCATGAACTTGAGGCTCTCGGCCGTGCATGATTGGGCGTTGACCTTGGCCTTCACGTTCCTGCACGCGACCTCCAATTCCTCCTGGCTCGCGGCAGACACTCCGATCACGATGATCGAGTCCACGAGCCTCTGGTTGGTGGTGCGCAGCTCGTCGCGCAGTTGTCCGAGCTGTTCCTGCTGGTCGGCGAGGTCGTCGGGCAGGTCGTCGGGGTCGAGTCCCTGCTTGCGGTTCTTGCGCCGCTGGTCCATGACCTGCATCTTGATCTCGGCGTTCTTGCGGCGCACGAGCGTCATGCTCTCGCCGCGGTCCATGGGAGCGAGGTGGATGCTCACGTCGACGCGGGCGCGCAGGCCGGTCAGGTCGTTGACCAGCTGGTCGCTCAGTTCGGGCGGCAGGCCGGACACCCACATGGTGCGGTGCAGGAACCTCGACTCCAATGATTCGACGTCCAGCTGGATGGGGTTGCGCGCGTCGATGCTCCACGGGCATACGAGGTCCTTCGTGTCGGGTTTGCCGGGCGCGTGCTCGAAACGGCGTTCGCTGAACCGGAACTCCTCGCCGGGCCGGAGCACCTCGGCCATGAGGCGCAGACGGTGCTCTCGGTCGAGGCGGGTGGCCTTGCACGCGTCGATGGAGCGCATCTGGCTGACGAGGCTGTTGCACAGGGCGTTCAGGCTCGCGACGGCGGCCTGCTCGTCGCTCTCTTGGACCGTGACGGTCAGGGTCTTCACGGTGCTGGTGTCGCGGCTGACGGATTCGAGCTTGCCCTGGGCGAGCCGGTTGTAGTCGAGCCGGTAGTGGTCGAGGCTGTCGCCCTTCTCGTCCATCATCACGTCGGAGAGGATCTCGCGCACGCCGCGCGAACGCGTGTAGGAGGCGATCTGCACGCTCTGGCCGGCCTCGAAGCTGTTGATGAGCTTGGCCCACCGGTCGATGATCTCCATCTGGTGGGATTCCGGGCTCAGCTGGTAGTTGATGTCCTGGAAGAGGATGGTGGCGCTCCACCGGTCGTCGCCCAGGCTGGCGATCCCGTTGCGCAGCATCGCGTCGTAGCCGATGAGCTGTTTGACGCCCTTCGGCAGGTGCGTCGCCTTCCTCCTGCGCTCCTTGGCCCTGGCCTCGGCCGCGGCCGGGTCGCGGGTCTTCTTCTTGCCGAACAATTGCTCACCTTTCCTTGATCGTTGGTTTCGCGCCGGTGCGGCAGGGCCTGCCCGGTCCGTCGAGCAGGTAGACCTCGCGCTGCGTGTAGTGGCGCAGGATGTATTTCAGGTATTTCTCGGGCATGAGCCCCTTGGGCCTCACCCACCCCCATACGGCGATGGGCAGGCCGGGCGGGAAGATCAGGTACATGGCGAGGTTGGGGTCGACGCCCAGGCCGAGCCACAGGCCGACATACCCTCCCCCGCACACGATGGCGAGGATGACGGCGGCGAGGCACTGCCGCCAGCTCATCCCCATGAACACCTTGCTTTCGATGGTGGTCAGCTCCCTGTAGACGGGCATCTGCAACGCCATGATGGTTCCTTTCCTTTATTCGCCGCCGAAGAGCTTCTTGGCGACGGAATTGGCCGCCATGACGATGCCGATGAGCATGACGCTCGCCAGGAGCAGGCCGGTGAAGTTGTCAAGCACCCAGCCAGAGAGGCTGTCCCCGTCCTTGTACTTGCTCGGGTTCAACGTGCCGCCCACGAACGTGCGGTACATGAGTATCGCGAGATACAGGGTGGCGCACTGGAACACCAGCGACGCGTACTGCCTGAAGTAGTTGACGCCCCACTGGCGGGTCTCCTCCTGGGCGATGAACGCGATCGGCAGCGGGTTGAACGCCGTGAGCATGTAGATCTGCACGAACCGCAGGAGGATCACGACGGTGACGACGATGGTCGCGCCCTTGGAGACGAGGAACGGGATGATCAGCAGGATCAGGCACGGAATCTGTCCGAACGTGCCGGCGGAGTCGATGGCGTCGCGCATGCTGTCGCCCAGGCCGAGGCCCGACGCGGACCCCGTGGTGGGGGCGGCCGAATGGATGCCGCCCATCACGCCCTCGCCGATCTCGTCGATGGCCTTGAGCATGAGCTCGCTGTGCTGGGCGGCGGTGAACACGAGCACGAGCTTGAACATCGCCATGGCGACGAGCTTGACGCCCAGTTCGCGGTCGCCGTCGGCACGGGTGCTGACCCTGGCGAGTTCGAGGACGCACAGGATGGCGAGGATCGTGCTGGCGATGGGCTTGACGGCCGAGCGGGCGATGGTCAGGCTCAGCTGGTACATGCCCGCGTTGTATTCGGCGGGGGTCTTCAGCAGGTCGGCCACGAGGTCGTCGCCGACGCCGGACCCTATCGCGTTGAGGATGCCGACGATGAAATCGACCATGCGTGGCCTCCCTTCTACAGGGCGATGCTGGAGAACAGGGCCGCGGCGGCGATGATCAGGCCGCCGCCGACGACCTGCCAGACGCCCGACTGGGTGGCGGGGCCGTTCTGGTCCTTCAGGCCGCCCGCGAGGGTGATGACGCCCCACACGGCCCACAGGCCGCCGCCGATGATGGCAAACTGGCTGAACAGCTGCAACGCGCTGGTGACCACGCTGCTGGATCCGGCGGCGAGGGTGATTGTCTCGGACATGATGGTTCCTTTCGACTTGTTTTCCGATGACCTGCCCACGGTACGGCCGTGTCGGATGGCCCGGTTTGGACAAAAAGCGAGGGGTCCCGTCCGACACGGTCGCGCGTCGGACGGGACCCCGGTGGTCAGGCGGTCGGGCTCGCCTATTCGGAGTCCTGGCTGCCGGTCACGTCGGCGTCGCCGTCGGTTCGGGCGTCGCCGCGTTTTCCGCGGTGCAGCCTGCGGGTCAGGCCCGCCGCCAGGCATGCGACGCCGGCGGCGAGGAGCACGGCGACGACGCTGATCATGCTTGCCGTGTCCGCGCCCGTATGGGCGAGCCCCTCCACGGTCGCGCCGTCGATGCCGGCGCGGTTGAGCGTCAGGGGCTTCTCGGAGACCTTGAGCGTGTACGTGGACTTGGTGAGGCCGTCGGCGCTGGTGGCGGTGATGGTGGCCTTGTCGTGGTCCTTGTGGATGGTGACGCCCATGCCGGCCGACTTGTCGAAGTCGGCGGTCACGGTCCAGTGGTCGATGTTGTCGACCTGCGCCGTGTACTCGTGCTTCGACGGGTCGAAGCCGTCGATGGCCTTGCCGTCCACGATGATGGACGTGATGGCGGCCTCGTGCGTCGCGCGGGTGAGGTAGGTGACGGTGAACGTGGGCGCGGGGTTGGCGAGGGTCACGCCGTCGGGGGCGAGGATGTTGAGCGTGTACTTCCAGGTCATGCCCCTAACCTTCGATTCGGAGACCTGCACGGTCTGGCCCTGCTTGGAGGCGTAGGCGAACGTGCCGTCTTCGGGGATGGTGTAGTCCGTGTCCTTCACGACGTGGTATTCGCCGTCCAGGAGGTAGCCGTGGCTCACGAGCGTGGTGTCGTCGCGGCTTGCGGCGGGCGTCTGCCCGTCGGTGTCCTTGGCGGCTCCGGGTTTGAACGCCTCCTCGGCGGTCGGCGTCCCGTGGTCGCGGATCACGGTCACGCTGTAGGTGCGCGACTGGCCGTCCGCGGCCGTGGCGGTCCAGTATTGGGTGGTGGCGTAGCCGGAGCGGGTCACGTCGCCGGCCTTGACGGTCACGCCGGACGGGGCCTCGGGCAGGATGTACGCGCCGGGGTCGTTCGCGCCGATGCGGATGGTGTAGTCGAGCACGTCCGGGTCCCAGCCGTCGATCAGCGTGCCCTTCCCCGCCTTGCCCGTGAGGTCCACGTACAGGCCGTTCAGGCGCGCGTGCGGGTTGGAGGGCGTGGGCTTGGCCTTCTCGAAGTCCACGGTCACGGTGTAGGTCACGCCGTTCAGCGTGGTCTTGAGGATGCGGCTCGCGTTCGCGCCGAGCGTCGGGGCGATCGGCGTGCCCTCGCTGACGTCGGCCTTGTCGCCGGCGGCGCTGGTGTGGCCGAGGGCGTACTGGTCGGCGACGGCGTCGGCGGGCATGGTGATCGCGTATTCGTGCCTCGACGGGTCGAAGCCGCTGATGTCGTGTCGGCTGGTGGTGCCGTCCGGCTTGCGTTGGATCAGGCTCAGGCCGGCGACGTGGCCTTCGGTGCGCGAGGCGCTGACGTAGACGATCCAGTGCTGGGTCCGGTCGGTGCCCGCGACCTTGACGTCGCCCTCGACGCGTCCCTGGCGCGTGTACGTGGTGGTGGTGTCGGTCGTGGTGGTGTGGACCACCTGGCCGCTCCAGGTGACCTGCGCTTTCCGGCCGTCGATGGTTACGTCGGCGTCCTTGGGTTGGTTCGCCTGGTCGAGGCTTGCGGTGACGGTGGCGGACAGGTATCCGTGGCCGAGGGTGAAGCCGATGGCCTTGCCGTCGGGACCGGTCGCCTCGACGCGTTTGCCGAGCGTGTACGAGTAGTCCTGGCTCCAGGTGGCCGTGCGGTTCCCGTTCGGCGTGGTCCCCTTGTAGTGGGCGGTGCCGGTGGCGCGGGCCACGCCGAGGTCCTCGTCCGTCAGCGTGGCCGGATCGTCGTTCTGGATTCGGGGAATGGTGATGGATCCGAGTTTGCCCAGGGTCGGGTCGTTCGAGGCCAGCGGAATGGTGTCGCCGGGCGCGGTGTCGGCCGTGTCCGGGGCCTTGCCGTTGTAGCCCTGGCCCTTCTCGTGGGAGAGCGTCGTGCCGTCCGTCTTCCAGGTGATCGTGTCCAGGTTGCCGACGGCTTCGGCGAGCCGGTCGCGCATCGCGTCCATGGCCTCGTCGGTCGCGCCGGTCCGGTCGAGCTCGTCGGCCTGTTCTATCGTGTCGGCCAGGTTCTCGAGGCTCGCGGCGGTGTATTCGCCGGCGCCCTCGTCGTATGCCTGGCGGGCCGCGGTGACGGCCTGTGTGAGGCCCGTGTGGTCGGTGTCGCGTTCGGCGGTCAGGGTGGCCTGCCATTTCTGGCCCTGGATCTCGCCGGAGGCGGTGCCCTCGCGCACGACCTTGCCGTCATGCAATGTGGGTTCGCCCCAGGTGATCTCGTGTTTGGACCCGTCGGACAGGCCGATGTTCCTCACGGGTGGCTCGTTGTCGTCCTTCAGGGCGAGCGTGCGCCCGTAGGATGCCTCCCATGCGCCGTCCTTCAGGGTGAACGGGGTGCCGTCGCTCAGCGTGGTCGCCGTGCCCGTGGTCCAGGTGGCGGGCACGTGGACGGCGGGGTGGCCGTCCTTCGCTTCGGCGGTCAGGATGCCGGTTCCCGTGGTCACGCCGAGGTTGGGATGCTCCTCGGCCGCGTCAGCGAGGGTCAGCGGGATGGCGGTGCCGTCGGATCCCTGCACGCTGGCATTGTCGGGGCGCTTGTCGAACGCGGGCGTGGTCTGTCCGTCGGGCAGGGTGAGCGTGCCCTTGTCGTCGGCCGTGAGGGTGACACCCATCAGCGTCCAGGTGATGGGCGTGTTTGTCTGGTCCTTGTCGGCCGTTCCGGTGCCGGTGCCGGATGTGGATGCGGATGGGTTCGGCGTGGTCCCGTCCGCGGCGAGGGCGGCCGTGGGCAGGCCCATGCCCGCCAGCAGCGTGGCCGCGGCGATCAGCGTCGCGGCGGGTTTTTCGAGACTATGTGGATTCTTCATCTGGATTTCTTCCTTTAAAGATTCGGTGGGAAAGGGAAAGAGCGGGGCCCGGCCGCGGTTCACATGGCCGGCCGGCCCCGCTCTTTCGTCAATCGGCCTATGTCAGGCGTGGCGTACGTGGCGCTGCCGGCGCAGGATCATCAGGCATGCGCCCAGCAGGGTGGCCGCGGCCATGCCGATGGCGATCGGCGTGATGCCCGCGCCGGTCTTGCCGAGCTCCTGCAACGCGGCGGGGGCGGCTGGACAGCCGTCCTTGGTCTTCCACTGCGCGTACAGGACGGTGGTGCCGGTGAGCGGGTCGAGTTGGTCGCCCTTCTGGTAGGTCTTGCCCTTGCCGTCCTTCTGGGTGTTCCAGCCGGCGAACTCCTTGCACTCGTCCTTGTTGGTGAACTTGTTCTCGGAGGCTTCGGGAGTGTCGCCCACGTGGCCGTCGTAGCCTGGGGTCTGGCCCTCTCCGCCGTTGGGGTCGTAGGTGACCTTGGCGGGGGTCTTCGCGTTGCTCACGTCGCCGATGTTCACGGTGGTGTGCTTCGCGTCGATGGTGACGGTGATCGGCTCGCTGATGGGGTCATGGCCTTCGGGGGCCTTGGTCTCCATGAGCTCGTATTCGCCCCAGTCGAGGCCGGTGAGCTTGAACGCGCCGTCGGCGTCGGCCTGGTCGAGGTCCCCGTTGTCGGTGACGGTGGTCGGCCGGCCGTCCTTCGGGGTGAGGGTCCATTCGCTGCCCGCGAGGACCTCGCCGGAATCCTTGTCGGTCTTCACCCAAGTCAGGGTGCCGGGGATCCGCTTCCACTGCGCGTACAGGACGGTGGTGCCCTCGGGCAGGGTCAGCTTGTCGCCCTTCTGGTAGGTCATGCCCTTGCCGTCGGCCTGGGTGTTCCAGCCCTGGAAGGTGTAGTTGGCGTTGGCGAACTTGTTCGCGGCGATGGCCTGCTCGCTGCCGGCGGGCGCGGTCACCGCGTCCTTGCCCATATCGCCGGTCGCGGTCTCGGCATTCTTGTCGTATTGGAGTCTGGCGACCTGGACGGGGATGACGGGCCTAGGCAGGGTGCTCGTGCCGGTCGCGCCAGTGTTCGGGCTGGTGTGGGTGACGGTGTTGGTGCCGGTGTTGGAATACCAGCCATGCTTGCCGGCGGACAGGATGCCGGTGTCCGGGTCTCCCGTGTCGGGGCCGGGCTGTCCGGCGACCGCCTGCTGGAGGACCTTGTCAGTGGGTTTGACGGGGATCGTGACCGTGACGGTCTGGGAGCCCTTCAGCTGGTTCAGCAGTCTCACGCTCATGCGGTTGTTCGCGTACGTGTACTCGTAGTCCTTGCCCTCAACGAGGGTCGTCGCCTTGCCGCCGTCCGTGCTCACGCCCACGCTCAGGCCGGGACGGCCCTTCGTATCGGTGGAGACCGGTCTGACGTTGCCGCTCAGCTGGTCGGTCAGGGTCACGCCCTTGGCGAAACCGCCGGTCATCAGCTCATTTTCGACGTTGGACTCCAGGTCCTCGGAGATCTGGTCGCCGGTGGAGGCGAACTCGGTCTTCGCCTTCGCGCCGAACACGTCCTTGCTCAGATGCTCCAGCTTCGACAGGTCCTGGCCGCCGCGCTGCAAACCGATCGATGTGAAGTTCTGGATGTGGTCGCCATACGAGGCGGCGAACTCCCTCGCGTGGGACAGCGCGCGGGAATAGGCTTCTTCTTCTTCTTTGTAGCCATCCGCGCCAGCCCATGTGTTGGGGTGTCCGTCGCTGAAGAAGAACACGTCCGTGGGCAGCTGCTCGTGCGCCATCACGTTCGACGCACCGTCGAAAGCGGCGTCCCAGTTCGTGCCATACTCGGAGCCATAGAAGACGCCGTTATGAGTAGTAGTAGTAGTAGTAGAGACGGGCACCATGATCCTGTCCAGGTCCGCCGGGTTGGTGCTGTGCGTCACCATGTTCTCGTACCCGTCGTACCAGACCGAATTCTCCTCCCCCGCGCCGCCGGCGAACAGGACCACGCTCACCTGCACCTGGCCCGTCGCCATCAATCGTCTGCCCAGGCCGCGGACCATGTTCGCGATCTCGTCGTACTCGCTCTGGCCGACCGAACCGGTGCGATCCAGAACGAACAGGGCATGCTCCTTGTTCTTCACGTAGTCACGGCCCGTGGCCGACAGGTTCACGTCGAACACGTTCGGCTTGTCAGTCGCGGTCACCGTCTTCGATGCCGTCAGGCCGGGCTCGTCGGTGTCAGCGGCCAACGCGGTGCCGGCGACGACGCCGCCGGTCAACAGGGTCGCCATGGCGGCCACCGTCGCGGCCATCCGGCTCAACCATTTCCTCTGCTTCATAGGAATTCCTTTCAAGCGCCCGGATCCCTTCCGGGCATACAACTCCCATGAAACACGCTTCCGACACACCCCGGTTTGGACATCGGCGGAAACCCGAGGACAGGACCCTCCAATCGGTGTCCCAGTCCGCAAGCATCAGTTTGGACATAGAAAAATCCCCGTACCGGAGAAGCCATTACGGGGATCAGAAAGAAAACGAAAGAATCAGCCGATTGGATAGAAATACTTCCCGTCACAATTCGGATCGACGGTTAATGCGTCGACGGTATTCGCGCTCCTCAATCTCGAGGATCACGCCCGTGCGCGAGAGACAGGACCTCTCCCCCGGCTCCGGCGCAGCGTTCTTTTCGTTCATCTCATTCCTCGTTTCCGTCTTTCCATATCGTGCGGTCGCGCTCCCATTCCCAGTCGTGCCGCTCATCCTGATACCGCTTCCATTTCTCATGCTCGGCGTTCTGCCTTCTCTCGATGGCCTCTCGTTCCATGGCGCGGCGTTCGAACATGCTCGGACGCACAATCAGCCACTCGCACAGTGCGCCGACCAGGGCGCAGCCGACCATGACTGCCACGGCGTCCCACTTCACGCCCTTGTTGTTGATGAGATCGGCGATCTGGAACATCGCGAGTATCACGAACAGTATGCCCGCGATCTTCAGCACGATCTTTGCCAGGAAACGTATCGGATGCGACAGGAACTCCAGAACCACGCTCAGGACCATCAACACGATGAACGCCGTCAACACGATTCCGACTACAGTCAGCGGATTGCTCATGCCCATAGCCAACCCCCTTTAATATCTCTTCTCTGGATCGATTTTACGCGGTCGCGCCGTGCGCATAGCATTTGCATTCAACGATGGACATGACGCCGTCCCGGCCCCGCAGCAGGATGTCGTATCCACCGTCCCTGGAGGCAGGGGTCACCTCGGTCGTGTATCCGAGCGAACGGAACATGTCCGCGCAGAAACCCTCGAAACCAGCCGGATGGTCGGCGAAAGCGGCGATGATGCCATCGATATTCGCGGCACGCCGCCGCTGTCTGACCCGGAAACGTGAATCCCCGTGGCGGGGATCGTCACGGGGATCGATGGGTCAGGACAGGTACGAGTCCAGAGCGTCCTCCAATACCTCCTGGATGCGCATGTCGTGCGCGGCGGCCCAGGTCTTGAGCCGGCGTCGGGTCGAGGCGCGAAGGCTCACGCTGGTCTTCACCCAGCCCTCCCCGGATTCCGGTTTTTCGTCCTTCCGGTTTTTCGTTTTTTCGGTATTCGGTATTGCGGTATTCGGTTTTTCGGTATCTACCGGTTCCGGTATCGCGGTATCCGTCCGGTCGCTGTTGAGCAGCGCGGTCAGGTCGCGCGGCCGGGGCGTCAGGTTCATGTTCCTCACAGGTCCTCCTCCTTGTCCTTGAGCTGTCGCATGGTCTGCTTGAGTTCGCCGGCCAGGTCCCGGTATTCGTGCAGGCGGGACCCGCGGGGCCGGGTGGATTTCGCGTTGAGGATGTCCTGGCGCTTCGGGATCAGCGTCTCGAAGCACGCGATGCCCGCGGCGTCGATCCATTCCAGCGCGTCGCGCAGGGCCGTCGTGTTGGCCTCGGTGCGGCACAGGAGGATCGCGGCGGGGACGCCGCGACGGTCGCACAGGTCCTTCACCCCGACGGCCTGGTCGAGGTCGATGCGGCTGGGGCTCGACGGGATGACCACGAGGTCCGCGTTGTTCACCGATTCGTCCAACGCGCGCCCGTACGGGGCGGAGTCGATCAGCACCCAGTCGACGGGGTCGTCGAGACGGTCGTTGATCCCGTGCAGGTGCGTGATGTCGGCCGGCGCGGCGGACATCACGTCGAACGGCAGCGGGTCGTCCAGCTCGGCGGCCCTGTACCACCAGTCCTTCGCGTCGCCCTGCACGTCCGCATCGGCGACGAGCACATGCCGCTCGCCCTGGGACTGGTCCACGAGGGCGCAGGCCAGGAACACGGCGCTGGTGGTCTTCATGCTGCCGCCCTTGCCGGTCGCCAATGCGATCACCATCGGTTCGCGGTTCTTCTTGTCGTTCATCGTTCTCCTTATTTCGGTATGTCGGTATCCGGTTTTTCGGTATTCCGGTTAGTTGGTTTTTCGGTATTTCGGTTTATGCCACGTCCCACGCGGATCGCGACGGGAAGCGGTCAGAAGAGGCTGCCCTGGACCAGGCCCTTGGGCACGGGTTCGGTCGGAAGGAACAGCGGATCGTCATGCGTGTATTCGCGGCGCGAGCGTTGGCGGCGTTTGACCTGCCGCCAGTAGTCCCGGCCGCCGCGGCGCATGCGTTCGGCCCAGTCCGGATGTTCGGCCAGCCAGTCGCGGATCCGGCGTTGCGGGATCCGGTGCAGGCCGTCCACGTCGACGTGCAGGTCACGGGCGATCAGTCGGGCGAGGATCCAGCGGCTCGCATAGTCGAGCCCGCCGTACACGGCCTTGTCCTTCCAACCGTTGACGAGAGCGCGGCTGATGCAGTCGAGGCGCATGGGGCACGCGGCACACAGCATGCGGCCCTTGCCGCGCATCCGTTCGTCGACCAGGTCCCGGCCATCGTCGTCGGTCGTCGTGTTCCACATGCGATCCGCCATGGCCGGGTCGACCGCGGCGATCCTCGCGCAGGCCGGCATCATGTCCCGCCCGTTCATGGCCGCCGTCCTTGCGTCATCGGCGTCTTGCGGGCCTGGAGGCGTCCTATGGCGGTTTCGCCGGGATTGCGGGCGGCCCATGCCCGGGCGTATTGGATCAGCAGGCCGACGGCCTTGGGATGGCCGAGGCGCTTGTTGCGCCAGTAGACGGCGTGCAGCTGCCAGATCAGGTCCGCGTGCCCGTCGAGCTGCGGGTTGGCGAGGAGGAATTCGCCGAAGCCCGCCTCGGAACAGTCGATGCGCGTGGTCATGCCGTCGCCTCCCCTCCGGCCGTCGCGTCCTGGCCGTCCAATTCGGCCAGCGTCTCCACGGCCCAGTCGGGCAGCCATGGCGCAGCCTCCGGTTCCGGCACGGCCGCCGGAACCGTCTGTGCGTGTGCGTCGCCGTCCGCGCGGCCGGCTGCGAGGATCATGTCGTCGTTGAGTTCGTCCCAGTGTCGGGCGAGGGCCCGGCCGGTGCGGATGCGTTTGGGCCACCAATCGCCGTTCATGGCGAAGCCGATCGCGTCGACCATCACGAGGGTGGGCCATTGCGCTCCCTGGTCGACGAGCCTGCGGTACAGGCCGATGATGGCCTTGCGGTCGGCTTTGGTCGGTGAGGGCGTGGCCAGGCCGAGCATCGAGCGCTGCTCGCCGAGCGAGGCGAGGACCCGTCCGGCCGCTTCGGCGATCTCGGTGTCGTCCTCGTCGGATTGTTCGGTTTTATTTTTTTCGGCGGCGGTCGCCCCGCTTGCGGGGAGATGCCCCGTAGGGGCAGAGGGGAAGGAGGGTTTACTAGGAGGGTTTACCTGGAGGGTTTTATCCTTATATATACAGCTCTGCGAGATTTGCAGTGCTGGGGGTGCGGCATTTGCAGTGCTGGGGGTGCAGCTCTCGCAGTGCTGGCCCTGCGGGATTTGCAGTGCCGGTTCCGGCCCTTTTTCCAGCCCTGCGAGATTTGCAGTGCTGGGAATCGGCTTGGTTCCAACGTTTTCCGGCAGCACGTCCTTGGATTCGCCGTTCTCGAACACGGTTCCGGCCTCCGGGTCCACGGTCTTGCCCATGGTCGCGGGATCCCGTTCCGCGGTGTGCGTCTCCCCGATCCACTTGAGGGTCGACGGGTCGGATTCCACCGCGAGGTCCCACACAATCTGGCAGTACTGGGGCAGACGGTTCCGTCCGCCCTTGCCGAGACGCGCGTACCGTTGGTCTCCGCGGCGGATGAACCCGCGCTCCTGGAGAGTCTTCAACGCGGTGCGCACGGTTCGTTCGGACAGTTCGGTGACTGCGACGATGGTCGCGATCTTCGGATAGGCTGCGGTGCCGTCGTCGTCCGCGCGGTCCGCGAGGTAGACGAGCACGGCCTTCGCGCTGGCGTTGCCCACATGGCATTTGAAGGCCCATGACAGTGCGATGTTGCTCACGGCCGCTCCTCCTCACGCTGCTGGGCGGCACGGCGTTCGGTGTCCAGTCTGGCGGCCATTTCGTCGCCGAGGCGTGCCGCCCGGCACAGGGCAAACACCATCAGCCACGTGAACGCGACGAACAACACGATCAATACGATTGCAAGCCAGTTCACGCGAGTCTCCCTTCCATGGACGGGTGCGCCATCATCGACGCCAGGCGACGGGAATCGGTGGAAACCGGACCATTATGGCGGGCGAATGCCGCCACGACCGGGAACGTCCAGACCGGCGCCTGGAAATCCCGGTTACACTCGGGAGACACAGAGCAAGACATGCGGAATGCTTTAGTAAAGTCGTTCATGTGTGATCACTACTCCAAGACAATGCATTGGGCGGCCACGGACCGGGATCCGGCAAGATACGGGATCCGCGGCCGCTCGGAATATTGGTTGCACCGCCCGTCCCCGACGTTCCAGCATCGGGAACGGGCGTTTTTTCTTTTAGTTGCAGAGAAAGAGAGAAAATCGAATGGGATCAGACCATCGCACCACCTCCCTCGCCGTCGACGGGCCACGCGCCGCCGCAACGGATGGCGAGGCAAAGGCAATCAAGAGCCTGCTCATCAGGGACATCAAAGACTTCGATCAAAGCGTCCCAGCAGTCGTCAGACACGACGATGGAACGATCAGGCCTACGTACATAGGCGTATGGGGACAGGACCGTCTGATAGGCGCGGCCCTCATCCAGCCAGCCCTTTGCGTAGCCGAGACGCTCATATACCGCACCGGGACGAGCGGGGTCCATGCCGCACAGATACGAGAGGCTTTCGCCGAGCATGCAGCCATCATCGAAGGGATCGCGGTCGTCAGAAAGCATCGGCGCGAAGGCTTCGGATCGCAGATCAAGGCGTTCTGCGACTCCTGGGCGGCAGACCACGGCGCTGAACTGATACTCAGCATCCCCACCAACGAGGGCGCGCGCCTGCTCAACGAGAAAGCCGGATACACGGTCGTACCGCCCGACGGATATCTCACCATCAAGGTATTTGACGCTCAGGAACAGCCTCTTCACATTCCCTACGCCGACCAGCGGACCCAGGACAGAGGCACTAGCATGTGGGCGTACAAGCTCGTAGGGCAACGCACACAGCACTTCGAGATTGGCGTTCTCGCCGCCTCCTGAAGTTCCGAAGACCATACCGTCGATGAATGTTCCCGACGGGTCGCGGGAGAAGACGAGTCTTCCGGCTTCGTCGCTCATGCTGTCCTCCCCTCGGTCAGCAGCAGGTTCGCCACCACCCGTTCGCGGACGGAGAGCTGTGCATCGACCTCCCGGAAGGCATGCGTGTAGGCATGCGTGGGGCGGAGCCAGGTGTCGGCCAGGCCGCGGGTCTCGCCGCGGCGCAGGGCGTGCACGGCGCAGGCCGGGCAGAGCTCCAAAATCTCCGTGTCGCCCGGGACACAGTAGTTGCGCCAGCCGTTACGGGCGAAATAAGCGTCGCGGGCGGCCGAATCGTAGTCGTCCCAGAACGTGCCCCAGACCACCGTGTGGCAGCCATCGCACACCGTGACGCAATCCCACCGGCTGTCCGGCCATTCGGACTGTTCGTAGATTCCACCAGCCATCACGCAACCTCCTCACGATCGGCATCAGACGAAATGCCAAGAACAAAATCAGACGACAAGCCGAACTTGTCATGGAAGAACAGCAAATCCCGCTGCTGCCAGGGAGTCTCACCATTCAACTTTTTACAAACAGTCGCAGCCGATGACCCCATGGAGGCGGCAAGTTTGCGATAGGAAATCCCCTGTGCTTTTAGCCATTCCTTCATGCCGGATGTTCCTTTCGCGTCCTGTTGTTTCTTCATAACTAACAATATAGCGTTTCCTTTGACGAAACGCAAATCGATGGATACACTTGTTGTTATCTATTAAGAAACACGCATAACAGAGGACTAACAATGACCACATCAGCCCCAGCAACAGCCAAGAAAAACGTCGACACTGAAGTGCAATATGCAGAGTCTGTAATTGCCTGGAACGTCAAAATGCTTTTGACTGCACAAAACAAATCACAGAGTGCTCTTGCCGCTTTTCTAGGCATACAGCGGCCGACCATGACTAACAAAATGAAGGGGCGAATTGCATGGTCAGTGGCGGATTTGGTCAAATCTGCCGATTTTCTCGGAACCACCGCCGAGGCACTCATGGATGATTCATTGATGTCGCAATTAAAAACTGGATATACCGAATCAACCAAGCCTAAGTATGGAGTGTTTGCCGAGAAACCAGGTGCTCTGGTAGGTGCCGGCTCCCCCAGGTTCCTTGTCAGTCCCTTCAACCCCGACGCCCCGGTCGAGGGTGGAATCTCAGGTGCAGCTAAAGGTGCCTTGGCCGGTTTCGTGCCGTTCGGGGTCCCGTCCGGCTCGGGTTCCCCGTCCAGCCCCTCGAAGCATGACGCGATTGGGGTTTCCGGCCGGTCTCAAGCCCATGAGACACTTGGAGCCATGACTACAGTTATCATGCATACCTCTGAGGGCAGCATCACCATCAACCTGTTCGACGACAAGGCTCCGAACACCGTGGCCAACTTCCTGGGCCTCGCCACCGGCGAGAAGGAATGGGCGGACCCGTACACCGGCCAGCCTTCCCACGGCAAGTTCTACAACGGCCTGACCTTCCACCGTATCATCAAGCAGTTCATGATTCAGGGCGGTTGCCCGCTGGGCACCGGTACCGGCGGCCCTGGCTACGAGTTCGACGATGAGATCGACCCGAGCCTGAAGTTCGACAAGCCGTACCTGTTGGCTATGGCCAACGCCGGTCTGCGTCGCGGCATGGACGGTAAGGTCCATGGCACCAACGGCTCCCAGTTCTTCATCACCACCGTGCCGACCCCGTGGCTGGACGGTCACCACACCATCTTCGGTGAGGTCGCCGATGACGACTCCAAGAAGGTCGTCGATAAGCTCGAAGCACTGGACACCGATCCGATGGATCGCCCGCTCGAGCCGGCCGTGATTCTGTCCGTGGACGTGGCGGAGTAAGACCGACAACATATACGAAAAGGTCCTGATTCTGAACCGCACCCCGATTGTTGGACTGAAGTAATTCAGATTCGATGATCGGAGGTGCGGTTTCTCATGTGTAGGGATCGCAGGCGTCATTACGATGACGGTTTCATGCGGGTCGTCGCCGACCTGATCCGGGGCGGGGCCGGGAGGCGTTCTCTCGCCCGCCGGCTTGGCGTGCCCGTCAGTACCGCGGGAAAATGGGTGTTGTCATACCGGTTTGGCGGGGAGGCGGCGCTCATGGGAGAACGCGAAGGCAACAGGAGATACGACTACGAGACGAAGCTCGCGGCGGTGCGCGACCATGTGGAGCATGGGCTGACGAAGGCCGAAGTCATGGAGAAGTACAGGATCGCGGGTCCCACCCCGTTGGAGCGCTGGTGCCGCGAGTACCGGTCCGGCGGCCCGGACGCGCTGCGTCCGAAACCGAAGGGCAGGCCCAAGGGCGCGAAATCCAAGCCGAGGCCGGCTCCCACAAGGGAACAGCTCCTTGAGGAGGAGAACGCGTACCTCAAGGCGAGGGTCGCGTACCTGGAAAAAGTCGACGCCCTGCTGGCGTGGAGATCGGCAACCGGGACAGAACGGTGATCGTCTCCATGCTGGCGGGGCTGGGACATCGGCTCCGGCACCTGCTCAGGGCGGCCGGACTGGCGAAAAGCACGTATTACCATCTTCTGTCGCATCCGGCCGCCGTGACCCGGCCGGACATCGAGCCGATGGTCGCCGAGATATTCGCGCGCACGCCCAACGGGTGCGGCCACCGGCAGATACGCATGTGCCTCGTGCACGAGTTCGGGGTGCGGGTGAGCCACAAGAGCGTGCTGAAGGTCATGAGGCGCATGGGCCTGGAATGCCGGATACGCAGGCCGAACCCGTACCGGAAATACAGCTCGTACCGGGACGAGACGGGCGCGAGGGTGGAGAACCTGCTGAACCGCGACTTCACGGCCGACCGGCCGTGGGTGAAGCTGGGCACGGACGTCACCGAGTTCAGGGTCGCCGACGGCAAGGCGTATCTGGCTCCCGTATACGATATGGGATCCAAGGAGATCGTGGCCTGGGACGTCAGCCGGCATCCCGACATGGCCCAGCAGTGGCGCCTGCTCGCCATGCTCGAGGAGAAGCTGCCCGAAGACGCCGACCCGATCCTGCATTCCGATTAAGCCGGTTTTGTTGTTAAGCCGGGGAACGGTTCGGGGTCTTGGTGGCTGGCCGTGTCCCATGTGGTTTCCCGGCTTAACGTTCCGGGTTATTTGAGGGTGTGTAGTTGTCGGAGTCGTTGCTCGCTGAGCCATGTCTCCTTGGAGGGGTCGGGGCCGGGGTTGGCCGCATCGACGGCTTTGCGCATCATGTCGAGGGTCGCGAACGCGTAGAACGCGCTGGTTGTGCTCATGCTTTCGTGGCCGAGCAGTTGCATGATGAGCGGTAGCGGCACGCCCTGTTGGTAGAGGTCCATGGCGCGGGTCCGGCGGATCAGGTGGCAGTGGACGCGTTCGGGCATGGACGGGCACGTCCCGCGGCGTGCTCTGGCCGCCGCGGTTTTGAGGATCTCGTCGATCCGGTCCACGGAGAGCGGCTGGATGGCGCCGTTCCTCGTCGAGTGGAACAACGGCCTGTCGCCGTCGCGCATGGACGGTCCGGGATGGAATTCCTCGAGGTAGGCGGCCAGGTGGGTTCGTGTCCTTTCTCCCAGGGGCACGACCCGGCTCTTGCCGCGTTTGCCGGTGAGCGTGACCCTGGCCGGCTTATCCATACCCACGTCCGCGATGGTCAGTGCGGCGAGTTCGCCGATCCTGGCGGCGGTGTCGTACATGAGGATCAGGAGCATGCGGTTCCTGCGCGATTTGGCGTCGCCGGTGCCCCATGCGGTCAGCAACGCTTTGGTGTGCTCCTCCCCGAGGTGGTCGACGGGTTTGCGCGCGGGTGGTTTGACACGTATGCCGGCCGCGTCGTTGCCCGGCGCGGTCAATGCCGGGTGTTCGAGGCCCGCGTGGTCGAGGAACACGCGCATCGTCGTCATCCTCGGCATGATGGTGCGGTCCGAGTACCCGCGCTCGGTCCGCATCCATTCGACCCACCGGCCCAGGCGCGCCCGGTCGAAATGCCCGAAACCGATGTGGCTGCGCTGCGTGCCTTCCGTGGTTTCGAGCCATCGGACGTAGGATTCCAGGCCGATGCGGTACGCCTCGACGGTCTTCGGCGAGCTGCCCCGCACCTTGGGCAGCCAGTGGTGCAGCCAGTCGCGCGCGACTCGCCAGAAGTCCGGTTCACCGGAGCTGGCGGCCGTTTTCCTTGCCTTGCTCATGGTTCCTCCGTTTCCGGGACCACGCGTTCGGCGTCGGCGACGAGGTCCGCGTATCCGTCCATGGAATCGGGGCTGGCGTGCACGTAGTAGAGGGTGCTGTCGATGCCGGCGTGTCCCATGTAGGCCGCCAGATAGGGCGACATCGCCATCACGTCCACGCCGTCGCGAGTCCACCGCTCGATGTTCGCGAACGCGAACCGGTGCCGGAAATCATAGGGCCTGGGCCGTTTGCCGGCTTGTGGCCACTCGAGCCCGGCCCGCGTCCAGACGCGGCGGAACACCACGCCGGGCATGCCCGGGGAGACCGGATTGCCGGTGGAGGTGACGAAGAACGCGGGACGGTCGTCTCCGAAGCGTTCGCGGGACCGTTGGTCGCATTCCAGCAGTTCGGCGGCGACCTCGTCGCCCACGGGCAGCCTGCGGCTGCGACCGGCCTTGGAATCGACCACGTCGATGGAACGGGCCTTGTGGTCGACGTGCCCGACGGCGAGTCTCCCGACCTCTCGGGTGCGCAGCCCGCAGCAGGCCATGAGCATGAAGAACGCGCGAGACTGCCACGCCCACGGCGACGGAGACTCCAACGTTCCCGCGGCCCGCAGGAACAGGGCGGCCTCGCGGTCCCGAGCTTGTCAAGTTATTTGTGTTTGGGGTGTGTTTTATAAATAAGGTTCCATTCTTTCGGGGTATGCGGCCGCGAGTTGGGCGAGGGCCTGTTTCCAGTTGGTCGTGATCCTCCCCTCGATGAGCCTTCCCTCGCTTTTGCGCCTGGTTTTGTTGCCGTCTTTGGCGCGTTTGAGGCTGCGTTTGTCCTCGATGTCGCAGATTGCCAGCCAGAACAGCTTGACCACGGCCTGGTCGTTGGGGAACTGGCTGCGGTTGCGGCTGACCTTGCGCGACTGGTAGTTGAGCGATTCGATGCTGTTGGTGGTGTACACCACCCGGCGGAGCATGGGCGGGAACTGCAGGAACGGGACGAACCGGTCCCACGAGCGTTTCCACGTGGCGGCCACCGACGGGTATCTCCGGCCGAGCTCGCTTTCCGCGAACTCGCCGAGCGCCTTTTGCGCGGCCTGCCCGTTGGGCGCGCAGTACACGCTCCTGAGCGCCGCGCACACCCTCTTCCTGTCGTGGTCGGCGACGAACCTGTTGGCCGCGCGTATCAGGTGCACCACGCAGGTCTGCACGATCGCCTTGGGCCACGTGGCCTCCACGGCCTCGGGCAGGCCCTCGAGCCCGTCGCAGCACACGATCAGCGCGTCGGCCATGCCCCGGTTGGCCATCTCGGCGCACACATGCGCCCAGAAGGAGGCGCCCTCGTTGTCCTGGACCCATATGCCAAGCACATGCTTGAACCCGTCCATGTCGACGCCGATGGCGATGTGCGCCGCCTTGGGCATCACCCTGCCGTTGTCGCGCACCTTGACCCTGACGGCGTCCAGGTACACGACTGGATAGAACTCGTCCAGCGGCCGCTCCTGCCATTCGAGCACGGCGTCGCTCACCGCGTCGGTGATGTTGGATATCGTCTCGGGGCTCAGGTCCGTGCCGATCGTCTTCTCAAGGTGGTGCTGGATGTCGCGCACCGTCATGCCGCCCGCGTACAGGGATATGATCATCTCGTCCAGTCCGCCCAGCCTCCTGGAATGCCTGGGCACCAACCTCGGGGTGAACGAGCCGTCCCTGTCGCGGGGAACCAGCACGGTCACCTCTCCCACCGGCGTGGACAGCGTCTTGGGATACGAACCGTTGCGCGAGTTCGCATGCCCGCCGCCCGCCTTCGACTCCCTGTCGCCGGGCGCGTAGCCCAGGTGCGACGTCATCTCGGCCTGCAGGCCGCGTTCCAGGGCGACCCTCGTGAGCTCGCCCAGCAGGCCGCCGTCGCCGGTGAGCTCGATCTGCCCGCCGTCTATCCGTTCGAACAGGGGGTCCAGCGCTCCCGACGCGACCAGCGAGTCCACCAGGGACCGCGAATCCGTCACGGCACCATTGTCATTCCCGGCCACATCGCCGGCCATAGGCTTCACTGCCTCGGTCACCATGATCGTTTCCTTTCAATCAGATGATCCCATACACAAACAATTAGACACCCTCCGCGGTTTCCGTCAGCAGGTACGGCGTCGGACGCGGGGATCCGGCCTTCCACTGGTCGGAGAGCACGTACGCGTCGGGATCGTGGGCCAGTCGCATCCACCTGCCGAAGTCCCTGATGTACGAGAACCACGAGCGGCAACCCCCGGGATTCGCGTCGATCCTATGGGCGATCCATCGCTCCACGACGCCCCGCTCCAGACGCACGGCCCCGTGTTCGAGGCAATGCCGGTCGAACGAGCGCAGGACCTGGACGCGGGTGGCGCCATGCCTGCCCATGGACGCCTTGAAACGGATGTACTCCTCCAATTCGCCGGCGAGCGGGCCGACGAATCCGTGTTCCGTGGGTCTCATGACGATCCGCCTTCCGGCACGGGCAGCACGCACGCGAGCATTCCCCCGCGGTGCGTGGCCATGTAGACGCGTGTGGAATCGGGGTCGGCGTGGCCAAGCACCGCGCTGATCGTCGGCAACGGCGTGGCCGCCTCCAGCATCCTCGTCGCCGCGTTGCGCCGCAACAGCCTGGAACCGCCCCGGCGTCCGAGCCCGGCGTGCCGCATGACACGGCTGATCGCCTCGTACACCGATGAATGACCCCGAAGCGCGACATGGGGCGCCTTGTACCGCACGAACACACGGTCGTCGTCGGTGGCGGGCCTTTCGTCCAACAGCCAGGACGCCAGCCTCGCGGCCAGCGGTCCCGTCATCGGCACGGTCAACGGATTGCCCGTCTTTCGCTGCACCAGACCTATGCTCATGGAATCCCAATCCACGTCGGCGATCCTCAGACCGATCACATCGCATGCCCTCAGCCCGCACGTCAGCGACAGCAGGGTGATCGCCGCGTCCCTCGACGGCACCGACCGCGAGGCGCACGCCTCCAGCAAGCGGCGGTGCTCGTCGTCGGGCAACGTTCCCGCGATCGCGTGGGTCCTGCGTATGCCGGCCAGGCCGATCGCGTCCGCCAGGTCATCCCGCCCGAGCCATCTGAACAA